>Ga0256827_10002531_pt1 | contig 11720 bp, 5 predicted proteins | sample CV84metaG_FD_185977 | JGI IMG/M metagenome (GOLD analysis project Ga0256827, IMG submission 185977) | Hydrothermal vent microbial communities from East Pacific Rise, Pacific Ocean - CV84 | ecosystem: Environmental > Aquatic > Marine > Hydrothermal vents | place: Pacific Ocean: East Pacific Rise... | reverse complement strand
GTTTTAGAACTACCTTCAGCTGGAGAGCATATACGTAAGGTAAAAGTACGTGGTGAAAATATGCTTGATTTGCAGACTATTCCTTTCTCTTATACATTAATAGCTGAAACTTCTGCTACTAATGAACGTAATCATTATGATGCGAAGTGGGATAGTATTACTAAAAAATGGAAGTTGAGTTTGAAGTAGTTTTATATTATTGATTTATTGTTTTTAATTATTGAATTTTTTTATTAAATATTAAACTTGGTAGTAAATGTGAAAAAAATATTAGTATTTTAAGTTAAGTAATCTTTTATATTTAGTATTATGTGAGCATAATAATTTATAGGAGTTTAGATGATATTAAACAATAACAATATTTTTTTTAGATCGATTGTCTCATTGACGTTGACAAGTTCACTTTTATTTTCGAGTGTAGATGGGTATATGACAACCATGTTTATTAATGGTGATGGAACAGCTGGTGGAACAGCAGGAAATTATGGTACGGTCAAGTTTTTTCCCACACCTTCAACTCAAAATACTGATATTTCAAATATAAAAAATTTAGCAATAAATAAAGAAACAGGTGCTATTTGGGGTATGGCTTATGATGCTGTAAATAAAATAGTTTATGTATCTTCTACTGTAAAAAGACATGTAGGGTTAGGGACATTAGGAACAGGAGGTATTTATAAGATTGATATTTCAGATATAGATAATCCTATTGTAACTGAATTTATGACGGTTACAAATACAGGAACTATTCCTTCAAATGTAGAGAGAGATTTACCTTCTGACTCATTAGATGGAAGGAATCCTGCACCGAGTAGAGACCCAATTTTTGACCAAGTAGGAAAAATGGGCTTAGGAGATTTAGATATCAGTTCAGATATGAAGAAACTCTATACAATAAATTTAAATACCCAATCTTTAATTGAGATAGATATTGCTACAAAATCAGAAACATCCTATCCTATTGGTGATCCCTTTGGTGACTGTGATGCCTCTCATGTTCGACCATGGGCGATAAATACACAAAATAATCAAGTACATATTGGTGCTGTTTGTGATAATGATTTGGAAAAGGGTGCTGTTATTGCAAAGCTTGATAACACAGGAACCTTTACAGCGATTACAAAGAAGTCATTAAAAGATAACACTAGAGATAATCTTGGTACTCAAAGTGGTAATGAGTCTGGTAGTTATGAAAATTATCAATGGTTAAATGATGGAGAAGACTCAACAATGTTTGCAGGAGACTCTTATTCTTCTTATCCTCAATTAATCCTTTCTGATATAGAGTTTGATAAAGATAACTCTTTAATCTTAGCTTTTTTAGATCGTGCAGGACTACAAGCTGGTTTTAACAATTATGCTCCTAATAAAAGTGATGATACGCTTTATAATATTATAAGTGGGGGAGATATTCAAAAAATATGTAATGTTAATGGTACTTATTATGCAGAAGGAACAAGTGAGTGTTCTTTTAATGATGCAAATGAATTTTTTTATGGTGATCGATTTGTAAATCCTGGAAGTTCAGAACATTATGAAGTTGGCTTAGGAGGGATAGCTTATGACCCTATCACTAATAAAGTAGGGATGTCTGTTTATGACCCTGTTAATGAGGGGCAAACATATAGTGCTGGGGTCTCTTTTTTAAATAATGAAACAGGAGCAAAGGATGCTTCTCAACTTTTTGATACAGCTGAAAAAAGAGTTAGTATGGGTAAAGCAGGAGGAGTAGGTGATGTTGAGATGCTTGAAACTATCCCTACTTATACCTTAGGAAATAAAGTATGGTTAGATGAAAATGAAGATGGTATACAAGATAATACCGAGGGTGGAGTAAATGATGTTACTGTTAATCTTTATTCAACAGCAGACTGTACAGGTACTATAACTGAAACGACTAAAACTATAAGTGGTGGTACAGCGTCAACAGATGGTTTTTATGAGTTCATAAATCTACCTGAAGGTGACTACTGTGTAGAGTTTAAAGATATTCCTGCCAATCATTTTATTACAAAAAATACAGGTACAGATGATGCTACCAACTCTGATGTAAATGTGAGTAATGCCCAGATAGCCAATATTAAATTGACAGCTAATGACCCAGATGAAGATATGGGGATTTATGAGAAACCAACAGTTAGCATCGGATCATTAATCTGGGAAGACCTAAATAGAGATGGTTTACAGGATAATGGTGAGAGTGGAATAGCAAATGTGAACGTAACCCTTCTTGATAAGAATGGTACAGTGATGTCAAATCCAGTACAAAAGACTCTTGAAAATGGTCAATACTACTTCTCAGGATTGGATGAAGGTTCATACTCTATTTTGGTATCACCTCCAACAGGGATGGGTTATGTACCATGTGCGACTCAAACTACAGCAGATAATAATGATACAGAGAATGACTCAAATATTAAAGAGCCGAAAGATGGTGGATATGTTTCGGGTCAATTTACATTAGAAGTAGATAATGAGCCAGAAGAAGGAAACCTTGGTTCTGATGGAAAATCAGGAACAGATAGTGCTGATGATACAGATGATAACAATGGAAATATGACAGTAGATTTCTGTTTCTATAGACCAGCATCGTTAGGTGATTATGTTTGGTATGATGAGAACAAAGATGGAATACAAGATGCTACAGAGAAAGGTGTTAAGGGAGTAAGTGTTAAGTTACTTAAAGATTGTATAACTGATACAAATACGACAATAACCAATGATGAAGGGAAGTATCTGTTTCCCAATTTAGATGCAGGAGATTACTGTGTTGAGTTTACTCTTCCTAAAGATATGATGGTGACTAAAAAAGATAATGGAGATGGTAAGAATGATTCAGATGTGCATCTTGATACAAATAGAACAGCAACAACAACACTTGATGCAGGTGAAAATGACATGACATGGGATATGGGAATCTATAGTTCAAAAGTAGCCATAGGAGACAGAGTTTGGTATGACCTTAATAAAAATGGTCAGCAAGATGATGGTGAAAGTGGTGTAAATGGTCTTGATGTAAAACTACTTGATGCCACCTGTACCAATGAGTTAAATACGACAACAACTAGTGGAGATGGTAACTATATTTTTGAATCATTAACAGCAGGAACTTACTGTTTAGAGTTTGGTACATTAGAAGATGGTTATGTAATTTCACCACAAGATAATATTAGCGTTGCAGATGATGTTGATTCAGATGTTAATGCGAGTAACCACAAAACTGTTCCTGTAACACTAGAAGAGGGAACAAGAGATTTAACATGGGATATGGGTATTTATAAACCTGCAAAACTGGGAGATAAAGTTTGGAATGATAAAAATGCAAACGGTCTTCAAGATGGAGATGAGTTACCTGTAAAAGGTGTTGCTGTAACACTTCTTGGTTCTGACTGTGCAACAGCAGTAGCAGGAGTAGACCCACAAACAACAGGTGATGATGGACTTTATATGTTTGAAGATTTAATAGCTGGTGAGTATTGTGTTGAGTTTACAAATATTCCAGTAGGATATGCGATTAGCCCACAAAACCAAGGTGATGACACAAAAGATTCTGATGTTAATGTTAAGACAGGTATTACCGAAAAAATTACCCTTAATGCAGGTGATGATGATAGAACATGGGACATGGGAATTTATGAAGAGGCAAGCATAGGTGATTATGTTTGGAATGATACCAATGCGAATGGTATTCAAGATGGTAGAGAAGAGTCAGTTGATGGTGTAACAGTAACTCTATATAAGGCAGATTGTGTAACAGTAGCGACTACAAACAGTGGTGCAAATATTGGAACAAAAACAACTGTTGGTGGACTTTATAAGTTTGAACATTTGATGCCTGCTGAGTATTGTTTAGGTTTCACAACACTGCCTGAAGGGTTTGGATTTGCTCCACAAAATAGTGGAAGTGATGATACTAAAGATTCAGATGTGAACCCACAAACTGGAAAAACAACTCCAACCACACTCGATAGTGGTGAGAATAATATCTCTTGGGATGCAGGAATTTTCCAAGCAGCATCAATCGGAGATACTGTTTGGTATGATAAAAATGCAAATGGAACTCAAGATAGGGGTGAGACAGGTGTTGATGGAGTTACAGTTAAACTTTATCAGTTAGATTGTGAGACCCCAGCTGTAGATGGTAAAGGTGTTGCTATAGCAGATAAAGTAACCGATGAAAATGGTCACTATGCGTTCTCTAGTTTAGTACCAAATGATTACTGTGTAGGGTTCGACTTAGCAACCTTGCCAACAGGATACAAAGTAAGCCTTAAAAAAGTAGGAGCTGATGATACTATAAACTCAGATGCCAATGAGACAACAGGTATTACAGCGTCTACCAACTTAGAAGGTGGAGAGAATGATACAACATGGGATATGGGAATTTATAGTCCAGCGACTATTGGTGATAGAGTATGGTTAGATGAAAATGCTAACGGAGTACAAGATGAAAATGAGACAGGTGTTAAAGATGTAACCGTAACACTTTATGAAGGTGATTGTTCAACAGCAGTAACTGTAAATAATGATGGTGGAGTTATTACTCCTGCTATAACTAATGCAGATGGTAACTACATCTTTACGAATCTAGTACCAGCAGAGTATTGTGTAGGGTTTGATCATATTCCAGAGAACCATGTAATTACTAAAATAAATCAAGGAAATGATATACTTGATTCAGATGTAAATCCAGTTTCTAAAAGAACAGTAAAAACTCTATTAGAATCAGGTGAAAATGATCCAACATGGGACATGGGAATCTATGTTCCAGCGAGTATTGGTGACAGAGTTTGGCATGATGAAAATGGAAATGGTCTTCAAGATGACAATGAGACAAGTGTAGAAAATGTAAATGTAACACTTTATGAAGGTGATTGTACAACAGTGGTTGCAACAGATGATTCAGGTGCAGCAATTACTGTTCATAAAACAGATGCAAATGGTCTTTATAACTTTTCTAACTTAACACCAAATGAGTATTGTGTAGGGTTTGAACTTCCAGAAGGATACGTGGTTACAAGTAAAGATATGGGTGCTGATGATGCAACAGATTCAGATGTTAATCCTGCAACAGGAAAAACAGATGCCACAACATTGAGTTCTGGTGAAAATGATCCAACATGGGATGCAGGAATTTATAAACCAGCTTCTATAGGTGATAAAGTTTGGAACGATAAAAATGGTGATGGTGTACAAGATGCTGATGAAGTAGGTGTAGAAGGTGTAGAGGTTAAGCTTTACGGTTGTGACTGTGAAACACCAGCCCTAAGTCAAGATGGAGCTGAAATAGCACCTGTTATGACAGATGCAAATGGAGTTTATAACTTTAACAACTTACAACCAAGTAAATACTGTGTAGGGTTCACTCCATTAGATGGATATGTGGTTTCTCCTCAAAACAGTGCAGGTGATGATAGTTTAGATTCAGATGTTAACAGAGATACCAATAAAACTGAGTGTACAACATTAAGCTCAGATGAGAATGATACAACTTGGGATATGGGAATGTATGTTCCAGCAAGTATTGGAGACAGAGTTTGGTATGATTTAAATAGAGATGGAATTCAAGATATAAATGAGATGGGTGTGCCAAATGCAACAGTAACACTTTATTCAGAAGATGGAACAGTGGTTTCAACTACCCAAACAGATGAAGATGGAAATTTCCTCTTTGATGAATTGGTTCCAAATGATTATTCATTAGGATTTAAAGTACCAAATGGATATGCACTTTCAGATAGTAATAAAACCAATGATAACAATGATTCAGATGTTAACCCAGAAACAGCAAGAACAGAGATGATAAACCTAGAGTCTGGTGAACATGATATCAGCTGGGATGCAGGTATCTATGAACTTTCAAGTTTAGGTGATTATGTTTGGTACGATGAAAACCATGATGGAAAACAAGATGCTGATGAACCAGCAGTAAAAGATGTAAAAGTAACTCTTTATGAGTCAGACTGTACTACAGCCATAGCAGAGACAAGAAGTGATGAAAATGGTAAATACCTCTTTGAAAACTTAGAGCCAAACGATTACTGTGTAGGGTTCGATGAGTTACCAACAGGTTACCAGTTTACACCAAGCTATGATAATACAGGAGCAGGTTCAGAGTTAGATTGTAACGTTGACCCAGGAACAGGTAAAACACCAGTTATAACATTGCCTCATGCAACAGATGATATGACATGGGATATGGGAATTATTCCTAAGTGTAAAGATGAGCAAGACAGAGTACTTCAAGTATTTGATGATAATGTAACAGCAAGTACAACAGGTTCAGTAACAACTGTAAATGTTCTAGCAAATGACCATGGTAACTTGGATGTAGAGAGTATAAGATTTGTCTCTACAGAAGAGGGTGCGATACTTTGGGAAAATGGAACAGCCGTAGGTGGAGCAAGTCTTAAAACAACAGATAAACTTATAGTAAAAGGTGAAGGTAACTGGACTATCTCAGATGATGGAACCATTACGTTTAAAGCAGAAGATGGATTTACAGGTGTACCAACACCAGTTTATTACATCATCAACTGTAAACAAGGTAGTGTCTCTAATGTTGGTCAAGTAAGAATTATCTCTAACTGTGTTTGTGATACATATGAAGAGAGTTCAGTTCCTGTACTTTCAAATGTAAGTATGGCACTTGTACTTGTCTTAACTTCTATTCTTGCAATGTTCTTTTTTAGAAGAGAGTTAAGAGAAAAAATATAAATAAATACTAATATATTAATTAAAGTTTTAATTAATATATTAGAGCTTGTATGATAAAATACAGAATATAAAACTTAATATAATATATAGGAAACCATATGAAAAAAATTCAATTATCGTTAATCGCATTACTTGCAAGTTCTAATCTTGTTATGGCTGGTGGAGATATTTTACCAGTTGTTTTTGAAGAAGAAAATATAGAGGTAGAAGCTGTACCCGTTGAACCAGCAGTAGAAGTAGCTCCTGTCGTTGTTGTTGCACCTACACCTACACCTGTTCCCGTACCTATTGCTGATGTTTCAGGTATTTATGCTGGTCTTGGTATTGTAGCTGCAAGATATGATACGAATTGTGGATGTACAGGTGATAAAAGTGGAGTTGATAAAACTGCAGGTGTTATGGCTAGAGTTGGTTACGATTTTAATAAGTATGTAGGTGTAGAAGCTAGAGGAATGTTAAGTAATCAAAAAGGTAATGGTGGAGAGATTAAACATGCAGGTGTTTTTGTGAAGCCGATGTTACCGGTAGGTGATGCTACAAACGTTTATGGTTTAGTTGGTTTAGCTAAAACGACAACTCAAGGAAAACTACGTCGTACAGATGCAGAAGGTTTAGCATTTGGTGGGGGTGTTGAGTATGACCTTTCATCAGATAAGAAAAAAGATGCTAAATATGACAGAGAGTTTGATGGAAAAGGAGACCAAGAGAAAGGTCTTGGTCTTTTTGTTGACTATGAGAGACTTTACTATAAAAGTGGTTCACCAGATTTAGATGCAGTGAGTGCAGGTGTTACTTACGACTTCTAGTCTTTATATGGGACAAGCTAAAATGCTTGTCCTTTTTCTTTATCTTCTTGCAAAATGATTATTTGCTTTAATTCTTCTCCCCCATTTAAAATGTGTAACAACATAGTTTGAATTCATATTTGAAATAACTACTTTTTTCTTGCTTGAACTGGCATGAATAAATTTTCCATTACCTATAAATATACCCACATGAGAAACTTTAGCGTTGTTGTCTGACCTAAAAAATACAAGGTCTCCTTTTTCTAACTCTGAATATCGAAGATACGTTCCAACTTTTGCTTGTTCTTTAGATGTTCGTGGAATAGTAATACCTTGGGAAGAGAAAACATGTTTTGTAAAACCAGAACAGTCATATTGACTAGGACCCGTTGCTCCATATTTATATTTTATACCTAAAAGAGATTTTGCTTCTTTCTCGATTCTATCTGGAAGTAATCTACTGTTACTTTGTTTGTTTATACTCTGAGGAGTATTGTACTTAGCATATTCCAGTTCTCTTTTTAGACTGGGGTTGGTAATTTTAATTTTATTGCCATAATAGATGTTTTCTTGAGGCTTGTGCTTATTGTAAGGGTGATAGCTATATGAAGTATTATAAGTTCCATCTGCATTTTTAGGTACACAGCCTGTAGTGACAAAAAGAAGTGTCAGTGAAGATAAAATACCTAGTGATAAATGTTTGTTTAATTGCATAAAGTTTCCTATTTATTTAATTTTAAAATTAGTATAGCTAATTAAGTTTAAATTAAAAATAGGAAGAGCGAAATCTCTTCTAAAGTTAGAAGAGGGGGAGGGGGAATTTACATTCCCATACCACCCATTCCTCCCATATCTGGCATAGAAGGAGAAGGAATATCTATATTTGGCTCTTTAACATCTGAAATAGTAGCTTCAGTTGTAAGAAGTAAACTAGATACTGATGTTGCATTAAGTAGAGCAACACGAGCCACTTTAAGTGGGTCGATGATTCCAGCTTCAAGCATGTTTACATACTCACCGTTTGCAGCGTTGAAACCTAAGTTCTCATCATCAGAGTTGATTACTTTGTCTACGACCACACCAGCATCGTAACCAGCATTGATAGCAATCTGTTTCATAGGTGCCTGAATGGCTCTTAAAATGATCTCTGCCCCTATTAGTTGGTCATCAACAAGGTCATCAAGAGAAATCTTTGCACCAGCTTTGATAAGGGCACAACCACCACCGATAATGATACCTTCATCTACAGCAGCTTTGGTAGCAGAAAGAGCATCGTCAACTCTGTCTTTTTTCTCTTTCATCTCTGTTTCAGTTGCAGCACCAACTTTAATCACAGCCACACCACCAGAGAGTTTTGCAAGACGCTCTTGAAGCTTCTCTTTGTCATACTCACTTGTTGTGTTTTGCTCTTGAATTTTAATCTCTGCTACTCTTGCTTCAACAGCTTCAGCAGAACCTTTACCATCTACAACTACTGTGTTGTCTTTGTCTATAACTACTTTTGCACATTGACCAAGTTCAGCCAGTGTTGTTTTTTCAAGTGTAAGACCCAGCTCATCGGTAATAAGTGTTGCACCAGTTAAAATAGCAATGTCATTTAACATCGCTTTTTTACGGTCACCAAACCCTGGAGCTTTAACAGCTGTGATGTTTAGAACACCTTTTAGTTTGTTAAGAACCAAAGTTGCCAAAGCTTCACCTTCTAAATCATCAGCGATGATAACCAGTGGTCTTCCTGTTTGTTGAATCTGCTCTAAAACTGGAACCAAGTCTTTAAGTGATGTGATTTTAGCATCAGTTAAAAGTAGAAGAGGGTTCTCTAACTCACAAGTCATCTTCTCTGGGTTGGTTACAAAATAAGGTGAAAGATAACCACGGTCAAACTGCATACCTTCTACTACTTCTAGTTCGTCATCTATCCCTTTTGCCTCTTCAACTGTTATAACACCGTCATTACCAACAGCTTTCATAGCATCAGCAATCAAGTTTCCGATAGTCTCGTCAGAGTTAGCAGAAATAGTAGCTACCTGAGCTATCTCTTTTGTGTCATTAACTTCTTGGCTCATCGCTTTAAGCTCTTCAATAATCGCAGCAGTAGCTTTGTCCATACCACGTTTCACTTCGATAGGGTTAGCACCAGCTGTAATGTTTCTAAGACCCTCTTTAAAGATAGAGTGAGCCAATACTGTAGCAGTAGTTGTACCATCACCAGCTTCGTCTGCTGTGTTGGCTGCAACCTCTTTTACAAGCTGAGCTCCCATGTTTTCTAATGAATCTTCTAGCTCTATCTCACGTGCAACTGAAACACCATCTTTTGTGATGTGTGGTGCTCCGTATGCTTTTTGAATAAGTACGTTACGTCCACGAGGTCCCATGGTTACTTTTACTGCGTCTGCTAGTTTGCTAACACCTGTAAAAAGTCCTGTTCTTGCTTTATCTGAAAAATATATATCTTTTGCCAATTCTTATCCTTTTTTAACTACTTTTTTCTTTCTTTTTTAGTAATGAACTTTTTAGTTCATTACTCCTAAAATATCATCTGAACTCATAATAAGATAGTCAGTACCATCTATGTTCAGTTCTGTTCCACCAAACTTAGGAAATACAACTGTATCACCTTCGTTAACACCAGCTTCTATAGCATCTTTACCTACAGCTATAACTTTACCATTTAATGGTTTCTCTTTTGCAGAGTCTGGAATATAAAGACCTGATGCTGTTTGTGACGCTTGTTCTTCTCTTTGTATTAAAACACGATTACCTAATGGCTGAAATGACATTTGGTTTCTCCTTAATATATATTTTTTGGAATAATATTGTTTTTTTTGAAAAATGTCAATAACTTACAGTGAAAAAATCAATAAACTTTAGTCATTCTCACTAAAGTTATGCGAATAATTAAAAAAAATATGTAAAAGTAGAAAAACACTTGACATATAAGCCTTGTTTAGCTAAAATTTCGCCACTTCAAAAACAATGTGTGGTAAGGTAGCTCAGCTGGTTAGAGCGCTGGTCTCATAAGCCGGAGGTCGAGGGTTCGAGTCCCTCTCTTACTACCACTTCACATTTTTAATCAAATTTATTATTAAAAACTTCTAAATAATTATATTCCTAAGAACATTTTATTATAATTTTTGTCTATATGTTTCTGCTTCCCAATTAGATAAATAAGATAACTCTTCTTCTTTTAGAAAAGTATTTTCAGAATCTTTATTTTGTGCTAAAACCATAATATGAAATTTAAATACCTCTTCTACTTCTTTAGCTTTTTTAACATTTTCAGCTATAAAAAACAGTTTATTTTCAAATATAATTACTTTTGGTAATTGATGGAATTGTTCTATATAGTTATGTAGGAATTGTGTTTCTTTTAAATTATCTATTTCAATAGCAGATATTCCACAATAAACTAAAGTATCAGGACAGAAAGGTCCACTAAAAAATAAATCTTTATTATCTTTTAATTGCTCATATAAAAAATAATCTTCACTTAAATAAGATATATTTGAGTTTTCAGAGACACTGTTTAGCAGTTCAGTTATTTTATTGGTAAGTTTATACTGTTGCATATCAATTTTTAAATAATTTTCTATTTTCTTTAAAACATACTCTGTAAGTTGTTTAATCTCTTGTTTGGAATTTGATGTAATAATCAAACCATGATTTTGTAAGAAAATAATATTTGGGATAGTATCTACTTTATTAAGTTCAGCATCTAAAGCAAGTGCTAACTCTATACCTGGTGTTTGGTATTTAACCATGACAAAGTTGTCAGTTTTAAAGATTTCATTTAAAATAGTTTTCCAATTTTCTCTAATGACTATCATATTTACAACGATGGGATGAGTATGTAATGTATATTTTAATAAAAATGAGTGAAGAAGTGTCTCAATTGATGGTCGATTAGTTTTATCTATAGTTGCTTCTTTTACTAAGCTTGATGTTATGGATTCTCGTTCTCTTTTCTCTTGAGAGTTTTTAATATCTTGATTTTTAACTATTTTAGCTATTTGATTTGTTATGACTCTTGAGTAACCACGTTTTTCATTTACTTCACTAAGTAAAAAACCTGATGCTTTTATAATCATTTCTCCTGAATCAAATTTGATTGAACTGTTTCCCCCTCCAGCTTGAACCAAGTCAAATCTTTCCCCTGCATATCTTGATATATCTGTTAAATCTTTTATTTCATTCATTTTATTACCTTTATAATTATTA
>Ga0256827_10002530_pt1 | contig 11721 bp, 10 predicted proteins | sample CV84metaG_FD_185977 | JGI IMG/M metagenome (GOLD analysis project Ga0256827, IMG submission 185977) | Hydrothermal vent microbial communities from East Pacific Rise, Pacific Ocean - CV84 | ecosystem: Environmental > Aquatic > Marine > Hydrothermal vents | place: Pacific Ocean: East Pacific Rise... | reverse complement strand
ATGTGCTGTAAGAGTCAACGGTAGAGAAGAGTTGGCATGTGCCTATAAAGTGAAAGAAGGGGATATAGTAGAACCTTTACAGTATCACCCCGTCTTACGTGACTTGAAAGTAGACAAAAACAAAGCCAAAGAAACTCTCCTTAAAAGTACTGCATGGCTACAAAGTTTCACCGAAGCTTCACTCACTCATAAAGATGAAAAACTCACGGAAACCCAAACGGACTGTATACTCTGTGACTCTTGTTACTCTGCCTGTCCTGTGTATGCAGTAAACCCTGACTTCTTAGGGCCCTTCGCGCTGACACGAGCATACCGTTACACTTCAGACAAACGTGAAGGTAACGTAAAAACCATCATAGATAACATCCAGACCAATGGTGTGTGGGATTGTACTTTATGTGGAGAGTGTACGGCTGTGTGTCCAAAAGGGATAGACCCTAAAATGGACATTACTATGTTACGAGGAGATTCTGTAAGTCATGGCTATTCCGACCCTAGTTTTGCAACGCAGAGTTTTGGGACACCTGACTTTGGATTTGATCCAAATGGTGGGTTTTAATCTCCCTGTGCCTTTTCAAATCCTATCACTATCTCAGTAGGTATCTTCATAGGTCTCATCTTTTTAGCATCTACAAATACCCACTCCGTTTTACCTTCACAAATAAATGCATTGTCAAGGGGACGAGTGAGAACGTAACGACGGATAGAGAGTATTTTACCTATCTCTTCTACCCATGTCTCCATTTGCAGTTCATCATTTTCAAAAGAGGGTTTTTTGTATTCTATCGTGTGAGATTTGGCTACCCAAGTCCCTCCAAGTTTGAGGCATTCTTTATAGCCAAAGCCTACAGATTCAGAGTGTTTTGTGGCTGCATCTATCATCCAGCTTAGATAAGTAATGTTTGAGACATGACCATTAAAATCTATATCTTTTTCTATTACTTTAAAGGTATAACTATATTTTTTCACAAGGTTTCCTCATAGATTTTATTTTAAAATCCCCAAGTGACACCTGCACGTGCAGCGGTTCCACCATCTACAGAATAAGTTATTCCTAAATTAATTAATGCTTTATCATCTATATAATGAAATAATCCTGCAGCAACTGCAGTCTCACTATCATAGTAGCCTAACCCGATACTTAGTTGCGTATCGTTGGAAATTCTACTATTTGGTAGCATACCTGACATTGCACTTGCCATTGCACCTACAGAACTAACTCGTCTATCTAGGTTATTGTATTGATGCATATTTACTGCATCATAAGGATTAATACCATCCGCAACATTGGTAATACGACGTTTAAGATTATCATTACCTACAGAAATAGTATTTACTTCAGTAGCTACAGAGTATTGACCAAGGGCTACAGAGTTTGATATACCTTCATTTACTTTGGCACTAGCACCTATTGCGACAGAACCTTGTGCTGCACTATTTACTGTTGCACTATCCCCTACAGCTATAGAATATAAAGCTGATGCTTCCGCATTTTTTCCTATGGCAGAACTTCTTTCTGTTACGTTTAAATACTTAACTTTATTTTCAACATAGCCAATACGACGTGAGTTTGCTGCAATACCTGCTCTATTTGAAGCAATACCTCTTGTATTAGTATCTATTTGTAAAGTACTCAAATTGAGTGTATTTGTATTATTTGTAATACGGTCTTCATGATCTGCAACTTCTGTACTTTGGTCTAAACTGGCAAGATCTGTTGTATGTGTTGTACCCGCTTCAGTAATCTCTAAATTTGTACCATTAAGTACTGCATTTGTAATAAGCTCATTTGTAGAATCACCATCATGGTCTGCTGCTATGGCTGCTGAATTTGTTGAGATATTTGTTACATTAGTTGCTATACCTGCTGTATTAGTCGCAATATTTGTTACATTTGTAGCTATACCCGTAGTATTGGTTGCAATATTGGTTACGTTTGTTGCAATCCCTGTCGTGTTAGTAGCAATATTTGTTACATTTGTAGCTATACCCGCAGTGTTAGTTGCGATATTGGTTACGTTTGTTGCAATCCCTGCCGTGTTAGTAGCAATATTTGTTATATTTGTAGCTATACCCGCGGTGTTAGTTGCGATATTGGTTGCATTTGTATTACCTTGTGTAGTCTGAAGTCCTACCAAATCTACATTCGTAGAGGAAACAACAGCATTGCCTAAAATATCTTTTTCTACAATATTAAGTGTATGGTTGTCTCCTTGAAGAGTCATTGAATCTATACGCGATGTTTGACCCACATTTACCGCATCAGTCGCATTTGTACCTGCTAAAACATTGGTAATACGTCTTTCTGTACCTACATCACCAACAGACACTGTATTAGCAGCATTTGTTACAGAACCTGCTCCTAATGCCACACTATTATCATGTGTAGCATTTGCACTATCTCCCAAGGCAACAGCATCTTCTCCTCCTGCACTAGCATCAGTACCTTGTGCAATTGCATCTATACCTGTTGCACTGGCATTTGTACCTATTGATATACTTTGTCTTTGTGTTGTTGTTGCTCCAGCACCTATCGCAATACTTTTTTTACCAGAAGCAGTTGTTTGAGTTGCTATTGTGTCCCCAGATCCTATGGCTATACTTTGTGTACTTGCCGCTTTAGCACGCCATCCGATAGCAGTAGCTTTCCTTTTAGACGCTTCTGCCCTCGTACCAACAGCCACACTGTTACTTCCAATAGTATGACTATAGTATCCAATAGCCGAAGAAGTAGAACCCTCAGCATGACTACTTGTTCCTATAGCCAGCGTATTTACATTGTCCGCTGTAGCATTTTTTCCTATTGCTACAGCATTTGTATCCGTTGCCTTTGCACTATACCCTATTGCAGTTGCAGGCTTTGCTGAACTTCCACTAGCATTCGATGCATCCCCCACAGCTGTATTTTTAGTTTCACCATTATCTGTCGCACCCACTCCTGCTTGGTACGCATATGCACTCCCCATTGGCATACTTAAAACCAGTGGGATAATAATTTTTAATCCCTTTCTAACATACTTCTGTCTATTCATAATTGACTCCCTAATTTCAATGTAATATTTACTTATTCTAGTGATTTGTACTTAATTATAACTAATAAGTGTCAAAAAACATAAAAGACTACTTACATGCCCAAGGACTCTCTTTGCATAAAATATCTAATCCTTCTTGGGCTTGTAAATGTGAGTTTCTTGCTGCTTGTATCCAATACTTAAAAGCTATGATTTTATTTTTAGCAACCCCCTCACCTTTATAGTAAAGTAAACCTAAATTATATTGTGCTTGACTATCACCTTGTTTAGCAGCCTCACTATACCAATAAATTGCATCATGATAAGACTGCTTAACATCTACACCCTTATAATATAAAGTAGCAAGATTATATTGTGCATCTACATAACCATTTTTTGCAGCTTTTTCATACCATTGAAGTGCTTTTGTAAGATTGTGTTCGACACCTTTAGCATTTTCATACATATAACCTAGACGATATTGTGCGTCCACATTACCTTTAGAAGCTTCTGATGTTAGGGTATGAAGATTTTTAGAAAAGAGAGAGAGGGTAAATAATGTAAATAATAAAAAGAGTCTCCATGTTGCTTTATTCATAACACATCTCCTCTTTTTATCTTTATAATATGGAAATTAAATATCTCTAGGGTCTACTATCTTACCTGCGATAGCAGATGCTGCAGCTACTGCTGAGTTTGCTAAGTAAATCTCAGAGGTTCTAGCACCCATACGACCTACAAAGTTACGGTTGGTTGTAGCAACACAACGCTCACCATCACCTAAGATTCCCATATATCCACCAAGACAAGCACCACATGTAGGGTTAGACACAACTGCCCCTGCTTCTATAAGGATATTCATTAAGCCTTCATCTTGTGCTTGTAAAAATATTTTTTGGGTTGCAGGAGTTACTATCATACGCGTATGTTTAGCAACACGTTTACCCTTCATAATCTCTGCAGCAATTCTAAGATCTTCAATACGTCCGTTGGTACAACTTCCAATCATTACTTGGTCTATCTTCAAGTCATCTGCTACCGCTTGCTCTACTGGCTTACCATTTGATGGCAAGAACGGGTACGCAATCACAGGAGAAAGGTTTGCCATATCGATAGTAATCTCTTGACAGTATGTTGCATCTGCATCAGAGTAGTGAAGTTTTGGCTCGCTTCTTAATCCACCGTTGGCTTCTTTTCTCTCATCCATGTATGTTTGAGAAATAGCATCGATAGCAAAAATACCACTTTTTGCTCCAGCTTCTATCGCCATATTACACATAGAGAATCTATCTGCCATGCCAAGATACTGTACACCATCACCTGTAAATTCGATAGCCTTGTAAAGTGCACCATCTACACCCAAAATACGGATAAGTTCTAAGATAATATCTTTCCCATAAATATGCTCTCCTGGTTTACCCACAAGATTTACTTTAATAGACTCAGGCACTTTAAACCAGTTTCCACCTGTAATGATAGAAAAAGAGATATCTGTACTTCCCATACCTGTAGAGAATGCTCCAAGTGCACCATGTGTACATGTGTGGCTATCTGCCCCTATAATCACATCACCAGGAATCACTAGTCCTTTTTCTGGAAGTAAGGCATGCTCGATACCCATATCTTTTTCATCAAAAAAGTATTTGAGGTCATGTTTGTAAGCAAATTCACGTGAAATTTTTGCTTGGTTTGCCGAAGCAATATCTTTAGCAGGAATATAGTGATCCATCACGATAGCAAATCCATCAGGGTTTGCCAATGTTTCAACACCACTCTCTTCAAATGCTCTAATAGAAATAGGTGTTGTAATATCATTACCAATAGTCATATCTATAGGTACTCTTACAATTTCTCCTGCATATACATCTTTACCTGCATGCTCTGAGAATATTTTTTCTGTTATTGTTTGTTGTGACATTTATTTTGTCCTTATTACATTGTATTATTACGCGAATTATAGCGAAATAAATTTTATGTATTAATCAAATCTGTTGGAATCTTTTACAACATTTTCTAAGTGTATAATTTCATCTAGCATTCTATAAGATAATTTTCTTAAGTCTTCCATAAGTTTTTTTGCTGTTTCATCTTCAATTACAGAAACTGTCTTTTTTTCCAATCTTACCTTTGCATCATAAATAATGCCCTCTGCAGAACCAAAATAAATTTCATAAATATTTAAATATTTTTCATGTAATTTATTATGTAGAAGATGTATGGTAGATTTCCCATCAATTTGTAAAATTTTATATAGCTTTTCACCTTCTCTATTAAACCATAATCCAAATTGACATGCAGTACTTTCTAATGGATGAGGATCTCTCACCATATTCTTGCCTTCCACGATTGACTTGGCTCTATTAAGCCATTTAATATGTGATCTTCTAGCCATATCTAAATGCTCTAATGCACTACTTTTTGTCATTTATATCCTTTTGTTTTATACATAAAAATGTATATTGTTCTAATTAGGAGTAATTTTATCCTATTTAAACTTATGCCTTACTATATAGTTTATAAAGCAAACTAATTTATGCATTTTAACTATTATTTTTTATTGAGTGGTACTGTACATTGTTCCTGAGGAGTTGTAGAACAAGACAAAAATAAAATTATGTTAGAATTCCATCATTATTTACAACAAAAGATATCTATGAAACTCTATGAACTACAAGCCATTGCAAAGCGTCTAAACGACTTCACTTTCATCTCTCGTGCGAGACGTATAGAAGACAATACCATTGAAATCATGTTTGACAAAAAAGAGAGCTATTTTTTCAACATGACACGAGGTCATAGCTTCATCTATAAAGCCCCTAGTCAACGCCCTTTACAAGGTTACAATGCCCCCTTTGATACACTACTTCACTCCCTACTCTCAGGTTCTAAACTCTTAAGTGTTGATGTACCTAATGATGATCGTATATTACGCTTTACTATTGCCCCAAAAAGTTCTTATAAAGATAAAATTATCTACTTTCAACTGGAGTTTACAGGTAAAAATACCAATGCCATACTCATTGATGATAATGAAGTCATCATCGAGGCCCTACGGCACATAGATGCGGATAGTTCTTTTAGAGTTATCCGCCCTGGTATGGAATTACTATCCATACCTCCGTTTGAACGTACTGAAGCGTCTAAAGAGATTGAAGATGTAGATACTTATTTGGAACAAAAATTTACAGATATTCAAGCCAAAAAACTCTTGGAGCTGAAAAAACAAAAACTCTCTACGGTGTCTAAGAAGATAAAGAAATTTGAACAACTCTTAAATAAGCTTCCTAATAAGGAAGAACTAGAAGCACAAGCAGAAGCATTTAAGAACGATGGTAACCTCATCCTCTCAAATCTTTATCAAATACAACCGTATGATAGAAAATTAAAAACCTATGATTTTGGTGGAAATGAGATTACGATTACCTTACCTAAAGACATCAAAGTAAATCGTATTCCTGACTACTACTTTAACCTCTCTAAACGGGCAAAATCTAAAGCTAAGAATGTACATATAGAGCAAGAAAATCTCAGTTCTAAAAAAGCATTTTATGAAAATATCTACTACGCATTAGAACAGGCCAATACCCCTTATGAGTTAGAGCTTCTTGTACCAAAACGTGCAAAATCACTACGTAAAAAAGAGAAACTGCGAGAGGGGGAACTCTTTTGGATAGAAGACTATAAAGTGATGGTAGGGCGTAACTCTAATGAAAACCAAAAGCTACTTTCCATCGCAAAAAGTAATGATATATGGATGCATACAAGAGAGATACCAGGATCACACGTTATCATCAGAACAGACAAACAAAACCTACCAGAATCAGTCCTCAATGCTGCAGCAAAACTTTGTGTTGATTTTTCTACCAATCATCCAGGGAACTATCTGGTGGACTATACCAAACGTAAGTTTGTCAAAGTCCAAGAAGGCAGTAGTGTAGAGTATGACAAATACCAAACCATCCCTGTACTAAAAGAGGGTGTAGAGATAAGGGTTTAACCCAAGTCATGATATAATCTAACCCTATATAAAATCAGGAAAATAGTATGCTAAAAAACTTAAGCTCTTTACAACAACGTGTCATTACTGGCATAGGATTACTAGCCCTTGTAGGCTTCATAGGTTGGATAGATAATTTCTTCATCATGTGGGCATTTTTAGGTCTCATTTACATGTTCGCTTTTTATGAAGCAATGAAACTCTTTAAACTAAGTTCTGCTTCTGCATACTTCTGGGCGGCACTTCTATGGGCATTTGCCTATGTCTATCCAAATCCTGATGACCTTTTTTTCCTTGTAGCTATCATATTTGGTGCAGCCATTGCCTACCTTCATAACTTTGACAGAAGACTCATTTTGCCGTTCCTCTACCCAGTCTCTGGCATACTCTTTTTCCTTATCCTCTACCAAGATTTTGGGGTACAATCTATGCTATGGCTACTCATTACTGTAGCACTTGCAGATACAGGCGCATACTTTACAGGTAAAACCATAGGTAAAACAAAGTTTTCAGACACCAGCCCAAACAAAACACTTGAAGGTGTCTTTGGTGGGATTATTATTGCAACAATTTTAGGTACTTATATGGGTCTTAGTATTGCTCCATTCTGGATAGCACTGGTTGTAACCCTTGTAACTGCCATCTCTTCTGTCTTTGGAGACTTATTTGAATCTTACCTCAAGCGTGAAGCAGGTGTGAAAGATTCAGGAGATATTTTACCTGGGCATGGTGGCATACTTGATAGAATCGATGGATACCTCTTTGCAGCGCCTATGATGGTTATTGCTCTTAGAGCTTTTTTATAATTTATGTCTTCTATTGTTTTATTGGGCTCTACTGGCTCTATTGGAGTCAATACCCTCATTATTGCTAAACGTTACAACATTACAATCGAAGCAATGGTAGCAGGATCAAATATTGACCTACTTAACCAACAAATAGCCCAACATCACCCTAAAATGGTAGTCATAGCTAATGAAGCAGACAAACACAAAGTCAATCACCACGATGTACGCTGTGGGAATGAAGCCATATTAAACCTCATAGAAGAGTCACAGAGTCAAACCATTGTCAATGCACTTGTAGGCTATGCAGGACTAGCTCCTACACTCAAAGCCACAACTCTGGGTAAACGTGTGGCTCTTGCAAACAAAGAATCCCTTGTGGTTGCAGGAGAGTTTATAGATATGTCTCTCATTACACCCATTGACTCTGAGCACTTTGGACTTTGGTACTTGATGAATGAGCGTCCTGTCTCTAAACTATACATCACTGCTAGTGGTGGTGCCTTTAGAGAATGGGAACTTGATAAAATGAAAGATGCAACGTTTTCAGATGCACTCAAACACCCTAACTGGTCTATGGGAAATAAAATTACTATAGACTCTGCTACCATGACCAACAAACTCTTTGAACTACTAGAAGCCAAATGGCTTTTTGGGACATCCAACATTGATGCAGTCATAGAAAAAAAGTCTATCATCCATGCCTTGTGCGAATTTAAAGATGGTTCTACCACTGCACACTTTGCAGGCGTAGATATGAAACTGCCTATTGCTTTTGCACTTCAAGGAGAGGTCACAGATGAGATACTTCCTCCTACGGACCTTCTTGGCATAGGTGGATTGGAGTTCTTACCTATAGAGGCTTCGCGTTATCCTATCTGGAATATTAAAGAGCATATTTTAAATCATCCTCATTTGGGTGTTGTCATCAATGCTGCCAATGAAGTAGCCATTGAGAAATTTCAAAAAGAGCAGTGTTCTTTCTTTGGGATGAGTGATATTATTTTAGGTAGCTATGAAAAATTTAACACCATAAAAGCAAAAAACATCGATGACATTATTGCTATCGATACAGAAGTAAGAAGTTATGCAAGTAGCAGATAGAGTACTCATTTTACACGGATGGGGTGGATCAGATGCTCCACATTGGCAAGCAGAACTTGCGAGTGAAATAGCAAAAAACTATGGCACTGTCTCTTTCCCTCTACTTGATAACTGTCACTTTCCCTCTAAAAATAGATGGATGAAACAGGTCAGAGAAATACTGACAACATTTAAACCTCAAACCGTAGTTTGCCACTCCTTAGCCAATAACCTTTGGATGTGGCTCTGCCAAGAAGAGGGTATGCAAGAGATAGAACGACTCTTTATAGTCTCTGTACCTAGCCTAGATACCAAAGAAAAAACCATTAAAACTTTTTTCCCTTGCCCTTTACCAAAATCTCTCTACGCAAATGAGATTCATATGATAGTCTCAGATGATGACCCATGGGTAGAGCTTGATGAAGCCAAGCATATTGCCAACCACTACAAAGCATCATTTACAGTATTGGAAAAGGCAGGGCACATCAATGCCGACTCTGACTACGGCAAATGGGAGTTGATAGAAAAACTTGTGATGCAAAAAGCCAAGGATAATACACAATGATACTAAGCATCGAATCTAGCTGTGATGACAGCTCAATAGCCATCACAGACATAGCCACAAAAAAAATCATTTATCATAAAAAAATCTCACAAGAGGAACAACACTCTTGTTATGGTGGGGTGGTACCTGAACTTGCTTCACGTCTGCATGCAGTAGCCCTTCCAGAAATACTAAAAGAGACCAAACCCTATTTTGACAAACTTAAAGCTGTAGCTGTTACTAACCAACCTGGTCTGGGTGTCACACTTTTAGAGGGAATTGCTATGGCAAAAACTTTAGCCGTACTTCAAGATATTCCACTTATTCCTGTACACCACTTAAAAGGTCATATTTACTCTTTATTCATCGAAAAAGAGTCTACCCTACCCCTACTGGTACTTCTCATCTCTGGAGGGCATACACAAGTCATACGTGTGGAGAGTTTTGAACGTATGGAAATACTTGCTACCTCCATGGATGATTCTGTAGGAGAGAGCTTTGACAAATGTGCCAAGATGATGGGACTAGGCTACCCTGGTGGCCCACTGATAGAAGCACTTGCACTTAAAGGTGATGAAGATAGATTTGATTTGCCTGTACCACTACGGAATTCCCCTCTCATAGCCTTTTCTCTCTCCGGACTCAAAAATGCTGTACGTCTCAAAGTGGAGGCCTGTGGAGGTAAAGAGAATATGAGCGAACAAGACAAAGCAGATCTCTCTGCTTCTTTCCAAAAAGCAGTGAAACTTCACCTACTACAAAAAAGCAAAAAAATCTTTGCTAAAGAGCACATAAAAGACTTTGCGATTGTAGGAGGAGCGTCCGCCAATAAATATATACGAAATGCCTATGAAAAACTCTGTAAAGAGTTTGGAAAAACACTCTATGTGGCACCCCTTGAATATTGTTCCGATAATGCTGCTATGATAGGTCGATATGCACTAGAGGCCTATGATAAAAAACAATTTATTAACCCACATAAAATTGATATTGTAAGTACCAAAAAGCAACAATCGGGAATGCTACTGTAAGCATTCTTAAATACCCCCTATTCTAGCCCCCTTTCCTAAGCTATTTTTAGCTAAAATATATACCATACATAAACCACAAAATTGGAGTATCTCATGGCAGAATATGGTGCTAGTAATATTAAAGTCCTCAAAGGACTAGAAGCAGTAAGAAAAAGACCAGGAATGTACATTGGTGACACCTCAACAAAAGGTCTTCACCATCTCGTCTACGAAGTAGTAGATAACTCTATTGATGAGGCTATGGCTGGCTACTGTGACACAATTAAAGTTACATTAACAAAGGCTGGTTCAGCTATCATCGAAGATAACGGTCGTGGTATCCCTGTTACTGAGCACCCAACTGAAAAAATATCAGCTGCAACAGTTGTGCTTACGGTTCTCCATGCCGGTGGTAAATTTGACAAAGATACCTATAAAGTTTCTGGTGGACTTCACGGGGTTGGTGTTTCTGTTGTTAATGCATTGTCTAAAGATTTACATCTGACTGTATTTAAAGACAAAGAAGTACATACGCAAAGCTTTAAAGGTGGTATTCCTACAGATATACTTGTGACAGGAGATAAAACCAATAAACATGGTACCAAAGTAGAGTTCTTCCCTGATGATTCTATCTTTACAGAATCGGTGACTTTCCAAAAAGAAATCTTGATGAAGCGTTTCAAAGAGCTTTGTTATCTGAACCCTAAAATTACTATCGATTTTAAAGACGAACGTGATGGCACAAAAGAGTTATTTCACTTTGCTGGTGGTATTAAACAATTCGTAGAAGACATGAATACAAGAGAACCTCTTTCTCAAGCACAGTTTTTCCAAGGAAAAGCAGATGACATAGAAATAGACATTGCCATTATGTATTGTGATGCTGATTCTGAAAAATCACTCTCTTTTGTAAATAACATTAAAACAGCAGATGGTGGTACACATGAGGCAGGATTTAGAGCAGGTCTTACACGTTCTATGGCTTCATACATCTCTAAAAATGCCAATGCTAAAGAGAAAAATACCAAAATCACGGGTGATGACTGTAAAGAGGGTCTAATTGCCATCGTCTCTGTACGTGTGCCAGAACCACAGTTTGAAGGTCAAACAAAAGGAAAACTAGGTTCTAGCTACGTAAGACCTTTAGTTCAAAAGTTCTTCTCAGAAAACTTCAACAAATACCTTGAAGAGAACCCTATAGAAGCAAAAGCCATTATGGCACAAGTACTTTTAGCCGCTCGTGGTAGAGATGCTGCAAAACGTGCAAAAGACCTTGTAAAACGTAAAGACT
>Ga0256827_10002529_pt1 | contig 11724 bp, 11 predicted proteins | sample CV84metaG_FD_185977 | JGI IMG/M metagenome (GOLD analysis project Ga0256827, IMG submission 185977) | Hydrothermal vent microbial communities from East Pacific Rise, Pacific Ocean - CV84 | ecosystem: Environmental > Aquatic > Marine > Hydrothermal vents | place: Pacific Ocean: East Pacific Rise... | reverse complement strand
TCTCTAAAGAGTCTAGATGAAGCTGGTCCAATGTCTAATCCCATCCAATTTGCAGGAATCTCTTGTGCTGGAAGGTACTTTGCAATACCATCTTCACTAAACTTCTCTGCACACACAACATCGACGGGGAGATAGAACTTTACACCCATTTTACGTGCTTTAATCATAACTGTACGTGCTTCATCTAAGAGGTCATCTTCTACTAAAGAGTTTCCAATTTCATACCCTTGTGCTTTCAAGAAAGTAAAAGCCATACCTCCACCAATAATCACTTTATCCACTTTATCTAATAGTTGACGTAGGGCTTCTAGTTTTCCAGAAACTTTAGAACCTCCAACAACAGCAACAAAAGGACGAATAGGATTCTCTAAGGTCTTCTGGAAGAAATTGACCTCTTTACTTAAAAGAAAACCTGCTGCTTTATGCTCTGCATCAAACTCTCTTGCCATAGCATCAATAGAAGCGTGTGCTCTATGACATGCACCAAACGCATCATTAATATAAATATCAACCAAAGAGGCGAGTGATTTAGCAAAATCTACATCATTCTTAGTCTCTCCAGCTTCATAACGAAGGTTTTCTAAGACTAAAACCTCTCCACCTTTTAAGGCATCTGCTTTGGCTTGTGCATCTTCTCCCACCACATCTTTTGCCAATTGAATATCATCAGCAATTTTTAAAAGGCGTGTTAAACGTCTAACAATGGGTTTGAGTGAATACTTCTCTTCATACTGCCCTGGTTCTGGACGCTCATAGTGTGATGCTAGAATAACTTTACAATCTCTATCAATACAGTAACGAATGGTTGCTAATGCTTCTCGAATACGTCTATCATCGGTAATATTGCCATCTTCATCTTTAGGCACATTAAAATCACAACGAATAAATACACGTTTTCCATCTATCTCTAAATCTTTAATTGTTCTCATCTTCCCTCTTTCTTATTTACTAATGTGTACAGCCATATCTACCAAACGACAAGAGTAACCCCACTCATTATCATACCAAGAGAGAACTTTTACCATATTGCCACCAATGACTTGAATAGTATCGAGTGGAACGACTGTACTAAGAGGCTCACCCACAAAATCTTGAGAAACACGATACTCCTCATCAACCCCTAAAATTCCTTTATGAGAACCTTCACTCGCCTCTTTAAAGAGTGCTTGAACCTCCTCTAGAGTCGTCTCTTTTTCTAAAGTAACCGTTAAATCAACCATAGAGACATCAGGAGTAGGGATACGAATAGCTTGTCCATTTAATTTTCCCTCTAGTGAAGGCATAACTTTAGAGATAGCTTTGGCTGCTCCTGTGGTAGTAGGTACAAGGTTAACAGCACCTGAACGCCCTTTACGAGGGTCTTTTTTATGTTTAGCATCAAGAATAGGTTGTGAAGCAGTATAAGAGTGAATGGTTGTCATTAAACCCTTTTCAATACCAAAAGCATCATCTAATACTTTTGCCACAGGTGCGAGTCCATTGGTTGTACAACTAGCATTAGAGACCACACGCTCTCCTGCATACTCAGACTCATTCGCACCCATCACAAATGTTGCTGTATCATCTTTTGCTGGTGCAGAAAAGAGTACTTTCTTAATACCATTGTCAAAATAGGGAGCAACACTCTCTTGGGTTAAAAATGCACCTGTACACTCTAAAACAACCTCTGCACCAACAGAAGCAAAATCAAGTTTAGCTAAATCTCTCTGTGCAAACTTCTTTGCCTTCTCTTGCCCAATGTAAAGATAACCATCTGCTACTTTTACATCATCTCTTTTTCCATGTACTGAGTCATATTTTAAGTTATACTCCAGCATCTCATCACTTCCACTTGCATTGACGGCAACAAGTTCAATATCATCTCTCTCTGCGATAATTCTTGCGACACATCGACCAATTCTTCCAAGCCCGTTAATTGCTACTTTTACTGCCATAGTATTCCCTTATCCTTTTTATGCTAAAATTCCATAATTTTACAGTAAATGAGGTTAGCATTTGGTTAATACACCCAAGCCTATTGTTGCACTTTTTGGAGGGAGTTTCGACCCCCCACACTTAGGACATCAAGAGGTCATTCGCGTGGTCTATGAAAAGATATCGGTTGATAAAATCATTGTCGTTCCTACCTACTTAAACCCTTTTAAAACACACTCTTTTGCTTCTCCAAAACAGAGACTACAATGGTGCCATACGCTCTTTGATAGTCTTCCTTATGTAGAAGTAGATGATTTTGAAATAGAAGAGGGGAAAACAACATTTACCTCAGAGACTGTAAAATATTTTAATAAAGTGTATCACGTGGCATATCTGGTTATTGGAGCTGATAACCTTGAGAAGTTAACCAAGTGGCATCAATTTGAGTGGCTCAATCAACACATTACTTGGGTTATTTTAGAGCGTCAAGAACCTATTGATGCTAAAAATTTAAGCCCCTTAAGAGCGTATCATATACTCTCTTTTGAGATGCCTATGAGTTCAAGTTATATTCGTAAACACCATGCATTGCACTTTATTGATTCTAAAATCAAACATTCAGTACACACTGTACTTAAAGGAAACACTATGAAAGAACTAAACCAAAGAGTCCAAGAGATTGTTCACATTCTTGATGAAAAAAAAGCAGATGAGATTGAGGTCTTTAATTTAGAAGACGCTGACTATATTGCACAACGTGTTATTTTAGCCAACTCTATGAATGGAAAGCATACACTTGCTCTTTATGACTATCTTAAAAAAGCACTCAAAGAGAAAGAGGAGTCATTTCTTGTAGCAGACACGAGTGATGAGTGGGTCGTTGCTGATTTGGGAGATATTCTCATTCACATTATGATTCCACAATATAGACAACGCTACAACCTTGAAGCTTTTCTCAGTGAACTTATCACTCAAAAAGAGCAATAATACAACCTTCTCTTACGCACCTGCCCCACCTAGCCATGCTATAAAATAAAAGCTTGTCAAGGTGACAAGGGGTGCAAAGAGAATCCATCGTATAAGCCGTCTTTGAAAGAGAAAGACAAAGAGTCCTCCCCATAAAAGAACAACCAGTGCTAAATGTATCACAAAAAGAACAAAAATAGGCTTTAAAACCACACTCATAGAGAGGTTAAAAAGTACCCATAAGAAAAAAAGCATATTCTCTACAAGTTGCTTGATGGCTCTTTTTCTATAAAAAAGAGCCATCATACTAAAAAGTGTCAAAAGTATGAGTATGGCTAAAACTGTTTTCATCTATACCATCTACCTAGAGTTTATCAACCACTTCTATCCCTAAAATCTCTAACCCTTTTTTAATGGTTTTTGCTGTTAAGTTGGCTAAGTGCAAACGACTCATCTTTACCTCTTGAGGAACACCCTCTTTTAAGATAGGATTCTGTTCATAAAAACGCATAAAGAGTGTGGCTAACTCATAAAGATAGGTTGTAATATGGTTAGGTGTAGCATGGGTTGCACTATTTTGTAGTATATCTTCAAAGCGTAATAACATCACAGCTAAACGCTTCTCTAATGCATCACCAATGAGAATCTCTCCTTCAATCTCTCCATCAAACTTCTTAAAAATACTCTGAATACGTGCATAGGCATACTGCATATATAAAGAGGTGTTCCCATCGAAAGAGAGCATTTTATCCCAATTAAAAATATAGTTTGACTCTCTATTAATAGCTAAATCGGCATACTTCACAGCACCAATACCAATAATCTGTGCTAATCGTGTAATCTCCTCTTCTGTATAGTTTTCTCTATTTTTAATGGTCTCTCTGGCTTTAATGACAGCTTCATCTAAAAGGTCAATTAACTTTACCGTTCCACCATCACGTGTCTTAAAAGGCTTTCCACTAGGGTCCATCATTGTTCCAAATGCAATATGCTCAAGAAGAACATCTTCTGTAACAAATCCTGCTCTCTTTGCCACATTGAAAATCTGCTTGAAGTGTTCTCCTTGACGTGCATCAACCACATAAGAGATACGTTTTGCACCCAGTGTATTTGCACGATAATAGAGTGCTGCAAGGTCTGTTGTAGCATAGAGGTATCCACCATCACCTTTTTGGACAATCATAGGCACATCACTCTCTTCAAAAAAGACACACTTTGCACCATTACTTTGTGTTAATAACCCTTTCTCTTCTAGATGACGAATAACCTCTGGTAGAGCCTTATTATAAAAACTCTCTGCACGTACATCTTCTCGTGAAAGATTTACACCTAATTTTTGATAAACCTCTTCACAGTGTCCCAAAGAGATATCAATAAACTTCTCCCATAATGCTAAACAGTGTGCATCTCCTGATTGAATTTTAACAACATACTCCCTTGCACGTTCAGCAAATGCACTATCACTATCGAAACGGGTTTTTGCATCTTTATAAAACTGCTCTAAATCTTTTAAAGAGACAGAGCCATCTTCATTCATCTCCTCTAAATAGGCAATAAGCATACCAAATTGTGTACCCCAATCACCAATATGGTTTTGACGAATCACATCATCACCCAAAAAGGTTAAAAGGTTTGCAAGCGTATCTCCAATAATCGTTGAACGTAAATGCCCTACATGCATCTGTTTTGCCATATTGGGTCCTGAGTAATCAATCACAACAGTTTGTGGATCTTTTTTTACTTCAATGCCCAAACGTCTATCTGACTCAATACGCATACACTCTTTTGCCACCCATAATGGATTGAGCCAAATATTAATAAAACCTGGTCCTGCAACCTCAACCTTCTCAATAAGAGGTTTCTCTTTTAAAAAAACCATTAACTCTGTGGCAATATCTCTAGGGTTACGCTTTAATTTTTTTGCCAATGCCATCGCACCATTAAATTGATAATCTCCAAACTCTGGCTTACCTGATTCTGTGACACTCATGGCAGATTCATCTATACCTGCTTGAGTAAAAGCCTCTTGTACTAATTGATTGATGTGTGATTTTAATTTCATAACTGTTCCGTAAATGTGGGATTTATTGTAGATATCGCTTAAGAACGATGTTGTAGAGGTCACCTTGCATCGAAAGAGTCAAGGTGAACAGAGCATTAAACCTTTTGGTTTGTTGTCTCTTCTGTTGCTTTAGGTGTTGATGATTCTGTTTTTGATGCAACCTCTTTTAGGTTCTCTTTCTCTTCATCATCTTTCATTGCACCCTTAAACTCTTTAATTCCCTTACCCATACCTTTGGCAAGTTCAGGAATTTTTTTTGCTCCAAAAAGAAGAACCACAATTGCTAAAACAATCAAAAGTTCTGGCATACTTGGCATACCCATTATTCATCCTTTATTATATTCTCTAAGAATACTATTTTTAAATTTCAATAATTATACTGCAATATATTTAAGTTTACTTTTTACTTAACCATTGCTCAATAAAATTCACCCTATCTGCCTGACTCTGTTTTAGACGTGCTGTATTTGCAACCAATACAAACTCATTCTTTGCCTCTTCTACCGTATCGTTAATAATGGTAAAATCATACTCTTCAATCGCCAATATCTCCTGCTTTGCATTTTCAATACGCTGTTCAATCACTTCACTATTGTCTGTACATCGTGCATACAAACGCTCTTTTAATTCACTCAAAGTAGGTGGTGTAATAAATGCTGATGTGGTAATGTCATTCATTTTTGCTCTTACCAATCGATGCCCTTGCACATCAATATCAAAAATAACCAACTTCCCCTCATCTAAAGCTTTATGCACAGGTGCCAATGATGTACCATAATAGTTTCCATGTACTTGTGCATACTCTAAAAATTGTCCCGCCTTGATATCTTCTTCAAACACTTCTTTGGTAACAAAAAAGTAATCTACACCATCTTTCTCCCCCTCTCTAGGTGGACGAGTTGTTGTAGAGATAGAGAAGTAATATTCACCAATCTCCTCTGATGCTGCATGAATAATAGTACTTTTTCCTGCACCACTTGGACCAGAAAGTACTAAAATAGCCCCTTTATTTCTCTTCATCTTTTTCCTCTTCTTTGATTGTTACTGTTAGTTGCAATGTTGCACCATCTAACAATTTCTTCAGACTCTCACAATCGAGCATCTCAACCTTCTCTTTTGTTAAAGTAGAAACTCTCTCTGCTAAAAGGGATTGTATTGACTCTTCTCTCTCTCTACCAAACAATACTTCTGCTTCTGCTTCTGCTTCTGCTTCTGCTTCTGCTTCTGCTTCTGCTTCTGCTTCTGCTTCTGCTTCTAGCAAAGCTTTAATTTCGTGAATCTCTCCTTGGTTTAAAATAGAGGGTTTTTGCTCTACACTTTTAACATACAAAATACGGTCAAGAAGAAGCAGTAACTCCTCAGCCATAAAAGGTTTAAATAAGACATCTTCAAACCCTTCTACTTGACAATGAAAGTCACTTGACAAAAGAATGCTAGGGACTGTTTCTACTTGAGATATTGCTTCATAAAGGCTATCTTCCATACTTGAATCATCCACAACAATAAAAGTATAACGTGAAAAATCAACCCCCTCAAGAGAAGAGAACTCCTCAATAATATAACGACTCCGAGAGAGATACTGTTTAACCAGTTGAGAAACCATAGGGTTTTGATTGACTAAGAGAAGATACATCTATAAAACCTCTTCACCTTCATAATAGAACTCATCTAACCCTTCAAGAAAAGAAAATAGTAGTGCATCAGAACAGATTTTAAAGTTTTTATGCTCCTCTTTTCTAAAAAGGGACTTTATCTGCTGTTTGGTTAAGATAATATCTACTAATGCAAAAATAATCTCAATCTCTGACTCTTTTAACTCCAATGCAATACGCAACTTTTTCAAAATAAGATTATTGGTTAAAACAACCTCTTTCTCCTCTTTATGCAATATCTCACCACGCTTAAAAGCAATCAAACCATCTAGAAAAATACCTAACTCTTCATAGCTACACTCTTGAAAAGATTTATCTGTATAACGAACAAGTCGTGCTACAATAGCCTCTTTTGTTAAAGGATACTCCATTTGAGCAAAAATAGAGACAATCTCTTCAGGCTTGAGAGAGAGTGCTTGTTGAATTTTATAGAAAATCTCATTTGTTTTCATCAATACTCCTACTTTTCAATAGCATAAGAAGAGAGGTCATCTAGTGCCATACTTGCTTTATTTAAAATACGCAGACACGTTTTGTCTTTGATATTATGCTTTAAAGACCAATATTCAGGATTGGTATAACTGACACTAACTTCACCCTCATAGGTACTGCTAATTAACACACGTAATGGTAAATCGAGTCCCATAGAGGCATTACACTTCATTAAAGTTGTAGCAAAGTGTGGATTACCAAAAAGTACCACTCTTTTTATAGGCAAACGCAATCCAACCTCTTTTGCTTTTTGAGAGTGGTCAAAAAGACCATAGTAGTGCAACCCTCTCTCTTTTATTCTATTAATTAAACGTTTCTCTACGGTTTGTACACTGTTTTCTGTCGAATAGACTTTAATAAACGCCTCTTTATGTTGTTCACAACCACTAAAGAGTAGTAGGGAGATAGCTAATCCAAAAAGATACTTCATTAGACATTGAACCTAAAATGCATAATATCTCCATCTTGAACAATATACTCTTTCCCTTCAAGACGGTTTTTACCTGCCTCTTTAGCACCTTGTTCACCACCATAGGTAATAAAGTCCTCATAACTAATCACTTCAGCACGAATAAAACCTTTTTCAAAGTCATTATGAATCACCGCTGCTGCTTTAGGTGCTGTTGTATTTTTACGAATTGTCCAAGCACGTACCTCTTTTACACCTGCTGTAAAGTAGGACATTAACCCTAGTGTATCAAATCCTTTATGAATAATTTGTTCTAATCCAGACTCTTCTACTCCTAAATCTGTTAACATCTCTTCACGTTCAGCATCGTCAAAGTCAACCATATCCTCTTCAACTTTTGCACATAACTTAATCACTTCAGAGCCACGTTGTGTAGCATATTCTTTGAGTTTAACAACATACTCATTGTCCTCACTTAAACCCTCTTCATCTACATTAGCCCCATAAATAATAGGTTTTGAAGTAAGAAGACGTAAATCTTTATTAATAGCTAAAAAAGCATCGCTCTCTCTCTCCTCAAATGTTGAAACAGGATTTCCCTCTTCAATATGATGAAGAAGTTTCTCTGCAACTTCTAATTGCATCTTCGCCTCTTTATCGTTCCCTTTTGCTTTTTTCTTTAACATCTCTACACGTTTTAAAACAGCATCAATATCGGCAAATAATAACTCTTGTTCAATAATTTCAACATCTCTAATAGGGTCAATAGAACCTTCAGTATGAACAATATTTTCATCGACAAAACAACGAACAATATGCAAAATAACCTCTGTCTCTCGAATATTACCTAAAAACTTATTTCCCAGTCCCTCACCTTTACTTGCACCAGCAACTAAACCAGCAATATCTACAAAATCCAGTGTAGAGTATTGAATCTTTTCTGGATTCACAATTTTTGCTAACGCATCTAAACGTTTATCGGGTACTGGTACCACTGCTTTATTGGGTTCGATTGTACAAAATGGATAGTTTGCACTCTCTGCATTTTGTGCTTTGGTTAATGCATTAAAAGTGGTTGATTTCCCCACATTTGGTAATCCGACAAGTCCTATACCTAGTCCCATAATATTCCTTATATCTTCGTATTTTCATCATGATTTTATCTAAAAATGTGTGAGAAGAGGGTTAGTCTCCTCTCTCTTTTTAAAGACTCTTTTGTGTTAATGATGTCAAAAACTCCATCATCATACGTACTCCAGCACCAGATGCACCAGATGGGTTCTCACCCCAAATATGCTCTACAAAAGCAGGTCCTGCAATATCAATATGCACCCATTTTTCTCTATTTTCTTCTGTAATAAATTCAGCAAGAAACTGCCCTGCTGTAATAGCACCACCATAACGTGTATTGGATATATTAGATAAATCTGCTATATTTGATGTAAGTGTCTTTGCTAAATAGCGATTAAAGTCTAAACGTGTAGCAAACTCTCCTGATTGATATGCCAATGAGACAACTCTCTCTTTTAAGCGATGGTTATACCCCATCACCCCTGAGGTATACTGTCCTACACCCACAACACAAGCACCTGTAAGGGTTGCAAAGTCAAAGAGATAATCAGACGATACCTCTTGTTGTGCATAGACTAAGAGGTCTCCTAAAACAAGCCTTCCCTCTGCATCTGTATTTTTTACTTCAACAGTTTTTCCATTCTTTGCCATTAAGACATCATCAGGCTTATAGGCATCTCCACCTATCATATTCTCAACAGCACCAATGAAACCATGTACTTCAATTGGTAGTTTTAACTCACTTACTGCTTTCATAATACCCAAAACAGTTGCACCACCACTCTTATCTGATTTCATCGTTGCCATATAGTCAGCTGGTTTTAAACTCAATCCACCCGAATCATAGGTTAATCCTTTTCCTACCAAACTGATACAATGTTGTGGATTTTTAGGTTTGTAGGAGAGATGTATGACTCGTGGCTTATGTCTACTTGCTCTTGAGACAGCAAGAAGCATATTCATTCCCTCTTTTTTTAACTCTTTAGGCTTTAATATATTACAAACCACATCTTTTTTTTCTAATGTTTGAGCCAACTGTGCTAATCTCTTTGGATAGCAATCTTCAGGTGTAGTATTTACAATATCACGTGTAAAGTTTGTAGCCATTGCAACAACTTCAGCATGATGTATCACTTCAATAGCACGTTCTAATGAGAAAGCTTCTTGGTTAAATGACTCTGAAGAAATCATTACTTTTTTAAAGGCTACACTAGACTTTTTTGTTTGATAGCGTTGAAATTGATAACCACCAAGTACAAAGCCCTCTACCATTGCTTGTAGTGTATTAAAGGTGTGTGGTGTATGCATATAAGTAGCAATCTTTACACTCTTGTAAGCACTTTTTGCAATAAAACTTCTTGTTGCTACGGCAATTGCTGAACGAATATGCTCTGCATCAAAAGTCTCCACACCTACATAGACTCTATTGGTTGAAACCAAATGACACACTTCATCTTGATTCCCTTGAAATGAAGCCCGTTTTAAAAGTGCCTCATCCTCTATAAAACGATGTGAAAACACTTTATCAATGACTAAAATCATCTCTAAATCAGCAATAATCTCTTTTAGTTCCAAATTTACTAATGAAAACTTCATCTATATCCTTCTATTTTTGTCTCTCATTCTCTTGGAGAATCCACTCTTTTAATGAAGCAATCTGCTCCTCTGTTCTTACCGTAGCTGTTCCACCTTCAGAAAGTCGCGCATTCATAGAAGCTCTATTATCTAAAAGAGGGACAACACCACTACCAATACGACTGTCAACACTCTGCAATGCTTCTAATGATAATTCAGAGATATCAACACCTTTTTCCTCTGCTAAATTGACCACATTTCCTGTAATATGATAAGCATCTCTAAAAGGTAACCCCTCCTCTTTGACTAAATAGTCTGCTAAATCCGTAGCAGAAAGATGCCCAATCATACAAGCAGACTCCATCGCCTCTTTTTTTACTTCCATTAAAGCAATCATCTCATTTAAAACTTTTAAACTTAAAAGTGCTGTACGAACAGAATCAAAAACGCCCTCTTTATCCTCTTGCATATCTTTATTATACGCTAATGGTAAACCTTTCATCACTGTTAAAAGAGCCACCAAATTTCCATTAACACGTCCTGTTTTCCCACGTAATAACTCAGGAATATCTGGATTCTTTTTTTGAGGCATAATAGAAGAGCCTGTTGCATGTTTATCATTCAATAAAATCCATTTAAACTCACTAGAAGACCATAAAATCAACTCTTCACTTAAACGACTCATATGCATCATCATGGTACTAATATTAAATAGAATTTCTAAAGCAAAATCTCTATCACTCACAGTATCTAAACAATTTAATGTTGGTGCATTAAAACCCAATTTATCTGATGTTAATTGTCTATTAATAGGATGTGGTGTTCCTGCTAATGCTGCACATCCTAAAGGAGAGTAATTATTACGCTCATACGAACTTAAAAAGCGTTCATAATCACGCTTAAACATACTCGCATATGCTAACATATGATAGGCAAAATTAATCGGTTGAGCATGTTGTAAATGTGTCATACCTGGAAGTAGTGTCGTTGTATTCTTCTGTGCAACCTCTAAGAGTATCTCAACTGTCTCTAAAAGTAAACCTGCAATCTCTTTTGTTTTATTTTGAACAAAGAGTCTAAAGTCCAAAGCGACTTGATCATTTCGTGAACGTGCAGTATGAAGTCTTTTTCCAGCATCACCTATCTTAGCAGTTAATCGTCCTTCAATAGCCATATGAATATCTTCATCATCTCCATCAAGTAAGAACTCCCCTACTCTAATCTCCTCAAGTATCTCATATAAACCTTTTTCAATCTTCTCATAATCTTCTTGAGAAATAATCCCTTCTTGAGCTAACATATAAGCATGTGCTCTTGACCCCTCTATATCTTCTAAATATAAGACTTTATCAAAAGGAAGTGAGTTATTTAACTCTTTTAATAATGCTGAACTCTCTGTTGTAATACGTGCAGAAGCAATTTTAATCTCTTTAGACATACTTCAATTTCCTTTTTTATAAATTCAGTTATTCTAACACAAAAGGGCTATAAGAGAGCCTAAAGAGTAAAGAGTAAAGAGTAAAGAGTAAAGAGTAAAGAGTAAAGAGTAAAGAGTAAAAGGGTAATTAGATAAAGATAAGATA
>Ga0256827_10002528_pt1 | contig 11727 bp, 12 predicted proteins | sample CV84metaG_FD_185977 | JGI IMG/M metagenome (GOLD analysis project Ga0256827, IMG submission 185977) | Hydrothermal vent microbial communities from East Pacific Rise, Pacific Ocean - CV84 | ecosystem: Environmental > Aquatic > Marine > Hydrothermal vents | place: Pacific Ocean: East Pacific Rise... | reverse complement strand
TTAAAACCGTCTCAATTTCTGAATACATTATTTTTTTATTTTTATCATAAAAACCTACTATAAACTTACTCTTATTTAATGATTGTAAAAATACGGTATTATCAAACTTTTCAGTATGCGCATGGGTTGACTCTGATTTAATAGAAGCCATAAGTTTCTCAGCTTCATACATCATTTCAAATTTTTTAGCACTCTTTAATGATCTATAATTGCTTTCAAAAAAAACATATCCTATGAAAGACAGTGATATAAATACCAAGACTAAATACAGTAATAGAAACCTAATAAAAAACTCTTTTTCATGTACTTTTAAAACGATAACCTTCTCCTTTTATATTGTCTATATACTCTTTTTTTAATATTTTTCTTAAATTTTTAATGTAGGTACGTATTGTTGCATGGGTAGGAAGCGTATCATTTTCCCATACATTTTCTATAATTTCATCACAAGAAATGATTTTATTTTTATGCTTGATAAAATATTCAAGTATTTTGGCCTCTTTTTGTCTAATCGATACAATATTTTCACCCATTACCAATTTATGCTCTTTAGGTGTAAACACGATATCATCAAAAGATATTTCCTCTTCAATGATATGTGTTTTTCTTACATGTTCTATACGTATTTTCAGTTCTTCTAAATTAAATGGCTTTTTAAGATAATCATCTGCCCCTAAAAGAAATCCTTTTTTAATATTTTCAATACCCGCCAATGAAGTAATATATATCACAGGTGTACTGTTACCAATATTACGTAAATATTCTAATATTTCATACCCATCTATATTAGGCACATGTACATCAAGTAACAATATATCATAGCTCGTTTCTAAAATAGAATCTAACGCTTTTTCTCCATCAAAAAAAGAGCTTACCTCATACTCACATTCTAATAAAAATTCTTCAATAATTTCTTGTAATAATGCATCATCTTCTAATAACAGTATTTTCATAATTTATAATCCATTGGTTTTTTATACCCCCTTTATAAAAGTTTTTACCCTACCTCTACTCAGTATAACATATATGTTGTGTAGTCAATTACACATTTCAGAGTATAAATTCTTCACATAAAAAACTATGTTACCAACTCTTTCATAGTACAATAAAAAGGCAAAGCCTCTTTATTTACGTACAGCAATCAGCCCAGAGACCTAATCTTTTTATAAACCTTTTGCATTTCTAAACTCTGCTATCTCACTCTCAACCATGCCATCTATCATACGTACATATAAATCATTAATAAGATTGGGGGAGAGATCTAGTTCTATTGCTTGTGCTCTTACTTTAGAAATCACATCAGAGATACGTTCTTCTGCTTTTACCTCTTCAATACTTGTTTTAAAATAGGCTATTTGTTTAATATAATTATTACGAAGTGCTATCAGTTTCACAATTTCTTGATCAACAGTATCTATTTCAATTCTAGCTTCATCGAGGGTATTACATTGTTTTACTTGCATAATTGATCCTTAAGTATAATAAAAAATATTATAGCTTAAAAATGTAAAATACATAGTAGCGTACTATGTCCTAATAACACCATCAATGTGAAAATGTATAAAAATGGATATTTATATTTGAAATATTGGTGTTGTCGGGAGACAACACCCTACAGGTTTACTCTACTTCTGCATCAATAACATCGTCATCATCTGCTTTTTTCGCTTCTGGATTTGCACCACCTTGCTCTTTGGCGTACATTGCTTCGGCTAGTTTATGTGACTTTTCAGTTAAAGCTTTTACTTTTTCTTCTATCTTCTCTTTAGTTGCAGCATCATCTTTAAGTGTCTCTTCTAAGTCTGTAATCGCTGCTTCAATTGCCTCTTTTTCTGTAGCATCAAAGTTTTCACCCAAATCTTCTAAAGATTTTTTCGTTTGATGTACAAGTGCATCTGCTTGATTTCTCGCTTCAACTACTTCTTTTCTTTTTTCATCTTCAGCTTTGTTTGCTTCAGCATCTTGTACCATTTTTTCAATCTCTTCATCTGAAAGTCCACTCGAACCAGTGATTTTAATCTCTTGTGATTTACCCGTTCCTTTGTCATTTGCAGATACGGTTAAAATACCATTGGCATCGATATCAAAGGTTACTTCAATTTGTGGTACACCACGTGGTGCTGCAGGGATATCTCTTAATTCAAACATACCTAGTGATTTGTTATCTTTAGAGAACTCTCTTTCACCTTGAAGGACATGAATACTTACTGCTGGTTGGTTATCTTCTGCTGTTGAGAACACTTGTGACTTTTTAGCTGGAATCGTTGTTCCTTTTTCAATAACCTTAGTCGTAACTCCACCTAAAGTTTCAATACCAAGAGATAATGGTGTTACATCAAGAAGCAATACATCTTTTACATCACCTGCAAGTACACCACCTTGGATAGCAGCACCAAGTGCAACCACTTCATCTGGGTTTACAGATTTATTAAGATCTTTACCAAAAAACTTTTTCATCTCTTCTTGTACCAATGGTACACGTGTAGATCCACCCACCATCACCACTTCATTAATATCAGAAGTACTAAGACCTGCATCTTTCAATACACCCTCAACTGTTTTAATTGTTGAAGCCACTAAATCACCAATCAACGATTCAAACTTTGCTCTCGTAATTTTGGTTACCAAGTGTTTTGGTCCTGAAGCATCTGCAGTAATAAATGGTAAGTTAATCTCTGTCTCAGTAGAACTAGAAAGCTCTTTTTTAGCTGTCTCAGCTGCATCTTTGACACGTTGAAGTGCCATTACATCCGCTTTTACATCAATACCTGTTTCAGATTTAAACTCTTGGGCCACAAAGTCAATAATCTTGTTATCAAAATCATCCCCACCAAGGAAAGCATCTCCACCAGTAGCCATAACTTCAACCACACCATCACCAGTCTCTAGTGCAGTAACATCAAATGTACCCCCACCTAAATCATAAACAACAATTTGCTCTGACTCTTTTTTATCAAGACCATATGCAAGTGCTGCTGATGTTGGCTCATTGATAATTCTAAGTACATTAAGACCTGCGATGGTTCCTGCTTCTTTGGTTGCTTTTCTTTGTGCATCATTGAAATATGCTGGTACTGTAATAACAGCGTCAGTAACGGTTTCACCTAAATATGCTTCTGCATCTTCTTTCATTTTTATAAGCACTTTTGCAGAAATCTCTTGTGGTGTATATGTTTTACCTGCTACCTCAATCGCACACGCACCAGATCTATCTACAATATGATAAGGAAGTTTATCTTTTGCCTCTTTTGCCTTATCTTCACTCATCATAAGACCCATAATTCTCTTAATAGAGTAAATGGTTTTTTCTGGGTTTGTAATTGCTTGTCTTTTAGCAGACTCACCTACAAGTACTTCACCTTTATCTGTAAACGCAACAATTGAAGGGGTTGTGTTTTTACCTTCTTTGTTTGCAATAATCTTTGCTTCACCATTTTCAAACACTGCCATTGCAGAGTTTGTTGTTCCTAAATCTATTCCTAATACTTTTGCCATATTATTTCCTTATATAGTTCATTATTTATTCGTAGGGGGCGATTGCCATCGCACCACACATCCAAATATCATAACGGTGCGATAGCAATCGCCCCCCTACAATATTATTTACAGGTACTCACCATAGCTGGACGTAAAATTCTATCCTTAATGGTATACCCTTTTTGCATGACTTGTACTACATCACCTTCTTCATGCTCGTCACTTTCTACTTGCATAATAGCTTGATGTACTTCTGGATTAAACGTACCAGAACAATCTACCTCTTTGATATGGTTCTTTTCCAATATCTTTTTGAGTTGTTCATAGGTAAGCGTTACACCCTCTTTCATATTTGCCAATACTTCTGAAGAGTTCTCTTCATCTGCACCTTCTATAGAAGATAAGGCATTTTCAAATGAGTCAATTACTGCTAAAATATCTTTAGCAAAACTTTCATTTGCATAAGAGACAGCATTCATTTTATCTTTCTCTAAACGTCTTTTAGAGTTTTCAAAGTCTGCATGTGCCCGTAGATACTTATCTTTATAATCTGCAGCTTCAACTAGTGCAGCTTCTAAAGGGTCAACCTCTGGAGCTTTCTCCTCAGCTGTTTCTACTTGGTCTACAACTTCTTCGGCATTATCAGCCGTTTTGGACTCTTCAAGATTTTCATTTTCTTGACTCATAAACAGACCTCCTTTGTACTAAATATTGCATTACATTTTGTAAGCTTAGGAGTATTATACAACATTGAGTGACTATTTGTCAAGTCATAGTTGAGTCTTTTTGACTAAACTATAATTTTAGACCAATATTCACCGTAGGTTCGATACAATCGAACATGTACAAAAACAATAAAATAGATTTGTTATGTGTATAGTATTAAACTAACGTAAGATTTTTGTTAAGTTGTATGTGATTTGAAAGGTTTGTAAAGAAGCATACGTCAGTATGTGACTGCACACACCTTTTGAAAGATGCATGTCTGGCACTAAATGCCGATACCCCCAACGTTAAAACGTAAGAGGGGTACAAATTAGCAAAAAGATTCGTTAGTTTCTAATTCCCATATCTTCTTTAATCGTATTCCATCTAGTAAGATCTACTTTTTTCAAATATCTCATCAATCTTCTTCTTTGACCTACTAATTTAAGTAGTCCTAATCGTGAAGAGTGATCTTTATGATTTGTTTTTAAATGCTCTGTAAGGTACTTAATTCTTTCTGTTAAAAGAGCCACTTGTATCTCTGTTGAACCTGTATCGTTTTCGCCTCTTGCGTACTTAGCAATAATTTCTGCTTTTTTCGCCTGATCTAAAGCCATATTGACCTCCTGATTGGTATTTTCTCAAAATTGAGTGCGAAATCATAGCACAATAATCTTATTCTTCCCTTACCATGCCTAGTTTAAATATAATTTAGAGTAAAATACTCTTAATTATATTTAAGGTTATTTTATGCTTCTTACTCGTGCAAGTGAATACGCGCTTTTATCATTAGACGTACTTCGAAACTCTGACATTCCTTTGGGAGCGGAACAGTTAGCCAACAAACTTTCTATTCCCAAAAGTTTTTTGGCTAAAATTTTACAAAGTCTAGCCAAACAAGGCATATTAAAATCGCAAAAAGGTGCACATGGTGGTTTTATATTAGTCAAAAATATTAATGACATTTCAGTCAATGAGATTATTTTTGCAGCAGAAGGTAAAACACCTGCTGTTTTTGATTGTACACAATATACCGAAAACTGCCCCAATGGCACGATTGGAAGTTGTGCTATTTCTCCTTTTTTATTTAATTTTCAAAACAAAATTGATGATTTTTTAAAGGGTTTAATGCTTAGCGATATTTTATAAACCTCTTTTATTACATATTCTCGGTCGATTTTATCGACCCTATAATACATAACTATACAATCACCCAATAAGGCAAATTTGATGCAACAACATGTTTACCACCTTTCACACATCGACCTAGATGGCTATGGCTGTCAGTATCTCTCACAACAATGTTTTGACACCATCACCTGCTACAATGCAAATTATGGACCCGAAGTACCTGCACGTCTAAGTGAGATAGTACAAAAAATAGAACAAGATACCTTTATACATGGTGATAATATCGAAGCCCTTATACTCATTACTGACCTCAACCTCACGACCAAAGAAGGAAACTGGATAGAAAAAGAAGCCATCCGTATAGGAGCAAAACTACAACTACTCGATCACCATGCCACAGGGGCAAGTGCAGCAGAACATTTTGCATGGTATTCCCTAGATACGAAAAGATGTGCCACACTGATTACCTATGATTGGCTACAAAAACACTATGCATTTGATACTAAAAATGCATTAACCCATATTGTCAAAGCTATTAATGCCATAGATATATGGGTAGATAAAGATGCACTTTTTGAATATGGTAAAGTAATGCTTGGGATGATATCTGGAGCTAGAGAGATAGGACGCATACTCTTCCCTGCTGAAGATAGAGCTTTTAAACTCTCTATGATAAATGCAGCAAAAAAGACACTAGATGAAGAAGATGCACCTATCAAATTAGACGATAAACTGCACCAAATCAAAAAAACCTTTTTTAAAAAAGAAAAAAATGACACAAAAGACAATTTAGTAGCCTACTACGTCACAGATCTACTTACAAAAGATAAACAACGTCTCACTATTAGCTACAAAGGTCACAAAGGTATCTTAGGTTATAACGTAGGCAATGCCTCTATCATAGGGAATGCTTCGATGCTTGCTAACCCTGATTATGATTTTTATATGGATATAAACTTCAGAGGAAACTTCTCACTAAGAAGCAATAACAAACTAGATGTCTCTGCTATGGCAGCACATATAGGAAATGGTGGGGGACACATCAATGCCGCTGGAGGAAAGATAGACGGATACAAAGACTCTTTTGTCTATGCTGATGTGCGTCAATTTATACAAAGCTATATAGATAAGAAGTGTGCAGATAAATAAAAAGAAACGCTAAGAAATATATTTTATTTTCTCAACTTGGAAAAAGAAGGCTTTTCCTCCACTATACGGGACTAAAGTCTCCGTTTCCTAAAAAATAATACAGACAACTATAAGAAAACACTAATATTTCCACAGTTAGTACACATATTACTTTTATAATACAACTTGTAAATAAGAATATTTAGTCATTCTTAAAACAATTACAACAAAGGTATTTTTATGATATTAGAAGCATTATTTTTCATATTACTTTTATGCATTAGCATAATAATCAATACAAACAAAATCCAAATACATAAAAAGAAATATACAAATAACCATACTATAACACAAACACTTATAAGGATATATTATGATACATACTATAAAAACGACAAGTACACTTAAAACCGTAAAACAAGAATTTAAAGCAAAAGCAAAAGAGATGGGCTTTCGTATATTAAACAGCTATTCTTTTAAAGAGAGAGTATACAACAATAGTCTTCCTATAGACAAAGTCATTACTGTTTTTGAACTCTACAATCCACCAGGCTCACAACAAGCCCTTCATCTTGCAGAAATAGCTGTCTACTTACCTTGTCGTATTGCTATCTACGTAGAAAATGGATACACCGTACTCTCTACTATGGATTTTGAAGACCTACTAAAGAACCTTCAAATTGATGATGGATTTAAAACACATATGACTATCATACTTGAAAATATAAAACGGGTCATGCATAGCTGGGATAAAGATACAAAAGCACATTAAAGTTAGGTAAACACACTATAGCATGATAAGCCCCTATTATTAATGCCCTCGTTTTTTCTATCGTTGTGAGATGTAAGCTTCTACAGAAGTACGTACATCATCACAGGCACTGCTAACCAAAATAGTTTCTGCTTTTAATGAGTAATCATTCTTTATGTCACCTTGTGCGAAAAAATCACCACTTACTACATCACTATGTGCAGCAATAACTTTATAGGCACAGTCAGTTATTGCCTGTTTACTTACTACTACAGAAGTAGCACTCTGCTCTACTGTTGTAATATAATAGTGGTTATACTTCATATAGGCTTCCATCAAAAAAAGTTTATCAAAAGGTCTTGGGTTTCCATTATTTTCTAGCTTGTTTATCATAAAATGTAAATGTTTCACCAAGTTTTCAGCACCTTCATTGCTACTAGCACGGATAGTCCAGTCAATACTCTTGGCATTGACATCTTTAGTGGGTGAGGGTGTCATACTATTACCATCTTGAGAGTAGTTTGCATGATGCTCTTTCAGGTAAGGAGTGTACGATTCACTATCTTCGTCGTTATTATTTATCTCCTCTGTCATTTGTAACTTTTTAGTCTCTTTTTGGCTACTACTATTACCACACCCCACAAGTATAAAAGCTAGCAAAGTTGATACCGTAAACATTTTTTCTAAAATATACATCATTATTTCTTTATCATTAGAGTTCTTGCAAAACTCTTTGGAATCGGCGTATTTACACCCGAATAAGACGAGGCTAAAGCCATCGTTTCCTAGTTTTGCAAGATATCTATTTTAAAATATAACGTTGTGTTAACAACATCATTGATAGGAGATACAAGGTACTATAAAAGATCTAGCTCCTTTGGTGATGTGTCTGCGTAATAAAAAGTGAGTCTGAACTCTGTACCTTTAGATAGTATGGAATCTAATGCTACATTTATACCATAGCTATCACAAATACTTTTCACAATACTAAGCCCCACACCAAAACCTCCAGCGTAACTTGTAGCTCTTTTAAACTTTTCAAAAATCTCTTTTTGTTTCTCTTTTTCTATGCCTATGCCCTCATCTTTAATACGCAATACTTTATCTTGTAATACTATAGTAATGGTAGATTTGGGTGAAGAGTATTTAATCGCATTAGCAATAAGATTACCAAAGAGTAGCGTAGCTTGAGACTCAGGCATAAGAAATGTTGTACTCTCAAATATTGTATCAAAATGAATATGTTTCATCTCGGCTAAGGGAGTATAATACGCTACACTTTTTTCAAGCACTTTATCTAAGGCAAGTACCTCTGATACCTCTTTGGTATTAGAAAAATTCAAATAGGTTAGAGAACGGTAGATATCATATAGCTGTTTAGTACTGATGGAGATATTTTTTAAGGTTTTAGGCGTACATTTCTCCTGTTTTAGTGCTTGATTGCTTGCCATAGAAAGTGAAGTAATCGGCGTATTAAGTTCATGCGTAACATCATTAATAAAACGTTCGATCTGCTCCACCTTTTGACGTATAGGTTTCATAAAAATCTTAGAGAGTAACCATGCTATAATGGCTACTAACAAGGCAATAATACTCATCACAATAAACACCTTTTTTTGTAACGCTTGCAGTGTATGATTAAGTCTGCTGGATTGTGCCACAACATACTTGATATTCAGATGTTCTCTTGGCGCATCTGAGACAAACATCTCATAGCCATGTTGTCGTGTAAAACCTACTTTTTTAGGTACTTCCTCACTTAATAATTTTCCTTTTACCACCGTGTCTTCTGTATCAATCCATACAATATCTACATCTTTATGTATGGGTATGGCATTAAGATTTTTGCCTTTCATCTGTGCCATAATAATTTCTCCAGATATCACATCTGTCATATGCTGTAATTGATAATAGCTCTTATCCACCAGTGTATGTTTCTGTGCAGTAAAGTACCAGTATCCTATCAGTGCCAAAAATAAAAAAGAAGAGACAATATATAAAGCTAAAAAGGAGTAAAAACTGCGTTTCTCTAACTCATTCATACCGATAACCCATACCTCTTTGTGTGACGATTTTTTGGCTACCTATTACCTTACGTAATTTACGAATATAGGAACGCAAGGTCGCATCACTGGGCATCTCATCAAAACCCCATATATTTTGTAGTAATTCTTCTTGGCTTATAAGTCTTTGTGGATGCGCAATAAAATAATCCAATATTTCCACTTCTTTAGGACGCAACATACTCTCCTGCACACCATCACTTACACTATGTTTACGAGAATCATAAGTCAACCCTTCTGATAATAGTATAGGTGTATCTTGTTCCATATGAAAAAGTACCCTAGACTTTTCTATACGAATCTGTAACTCTTCAAGTTCAAAGGGTTTACGTATATAATCATGTGCACCCGCATCAAAACTCTCTTTGAGATGTTTGGTATCTGCATACGCAGTGATGATAATCGCTGGTGTCGTATTATTAAAAGAGCGTAACTCCTTAAGTAGCTCTACCCCTGATTTTCCAGGTACATTGATATCAAAAATGAAAAGGTTATATTTGCCCTCATCTATAAACTCTTGTGCTTCTTCAGAGTCAAAAGCTCTATCTGTCTCGTAAAACTGTAGTAGGTAGTCTGTAACGATATCCCCTAAAACGGGATCATCTTCCATGAGTAATATTTTCATCTATGCTTCCTCTTTTAAGTAGTATATTTTACTACAATTTTAAATTTCTTAGTCTTAAAGAGTTGGCTATCACTGAGACTGATGAAAAACTCATCGCCACCGCGGCAATCACTGGAGAGAGTAACAAAGCAAATACGGGGTACAACACACCCACTTACAAAATATGGACATAATACATGCACACTTCATACACACTATTGCACTATACTAAATATATAAACAGAGAAAGGATTAAAGATGCAAAGAAGAACATTTGTAAAAGGGCTTGCAGCTAGCTCTTTGCTAGCACTTGGTACAACAACAGCACAGGCACGTCCAATGCCACTTTCAAATAAAGACAAATTAATAGGTAATGAATTTTTTCTCACCATTGACTATACCACAGTAAATATCACGGGTAATACTGCAGTGGCCACTACCATCAATGGACAAATCTCAGGACCTACCTTAGTATGGCAAGAGGGTGAAACCGTGACACTGCACGTGACCAATAAACTTAAAAAAAGCTCTTCTATCCACTGGCATGGTATTATTTTACCTTATCAAATGGATGGAGTACCTGGTATTACCTTTGACGGTATTGCACCTGGTGAAACATTTACCTACCGTTTCAAAGTACGTCAACACGGAACCTACTGGTACCACTCTCACTCTGGCTTTCAAGAGCAAACAGGTGTGTACGGTGCCATAGTCATTAAGCCCAAAAGAAAAGAGCCTTTTAGCTACGACAAAGACTATATCATACAGCTCTCAGACTGGTCAGATGAGAGACCAAAGACTATTTATAAAAAGCTCAAACAAATGAGTGATTACTATAACTTCTCGCAACGTACCATTGGTACCTTTATAGATGAAGTCAAAAACAAGGGACTCTCAAAAGCCTTTAGCGATAGAAAAATGTGGAATGAGATGCGTATGAATGATGGTGACATCTCTGACATTACAGGATACACCTATACTCACCTCATGAATGGACAAAACCCTTCTACGCAGTTTAAAGCATTATTCAAAAAAGGTCAGAAGATACGTCTACGTCTAGTAAACTCTGCCGCGATGACCTTCTTTGATATACGTATTCCGGGACTGAAGATGACAGTTGTTGCAGCAGATGGTAACCATGTCAAGCCCGTGAAAATAGATGAACTTCGCATAGGAGTAGCAGAGACCTATGATGTCATCGTGCAGCCTAAGAAAAACAAAGCTTATGCTATCTTTGCACAAAGCATTGAACGTTCTGGGTATGCCATGGGTTCACTCACTCCTAGCTCTAGACTTTTGGCAACACCACCGAAGATGGATCCTGTCCCTAAACTCACTATGACAGACATGGGTATGGGTGCTATGAGCAAAAAAAAGGACTCAGAGATGAAATGTTCTAGTGGTATGGAAATGCCTAGCAAAAAGTCCATGAAAAGATACAAATGGGCATCGATGGATGCACAAAAATACCCTATCACCAAGCTACCTATGGCTCTAGGAGTACAGACAACCATGATGGCAATGTCTCCAAAATACAGACTTGATGACCCAGGCGTTGGGCTACGCCATAATGGACGAAAAGTACTCACCTATGCAGATTTGAAAAATAGATACTCCACCAAACGAGACAGAAAGCCTGATAGAGAGATAATCCTACACCTCACAGGGAATATGGAACGCTATATGTGGTCTATCAATGGTATCAAATATGCAGATGCACAACCTCTACAGTTTCACTATGGAGAGCGTCTGCGTATCACATTTATTAACGACACAATGATGAACCACCCTATGCACCTACATGGTATGTGGAGTGACCTAGAAACAGGTGATGATAACCATTTGGTGCGTAAACATACAGTCATTGT
>Ga0256827_10002527_pt1 | contig 11730 bp, 13 predicted proteins | sample CV84metaG_FD_185977 | JGI IMG/M metagenome (GOLD analysis project Ga0256827, IMG submission 185977) | Hydrothermal vent microbial communities from East Pacific Rise, Pacific Ocean - CV84 | ecosystem: Environmental > Aquatic > Marine > Hydrothermal vents | place: Pacific Ocean: East Pacific Rise... | reverse complement strand
TGTTAGGGTCTTTAGTTCTTACTTATATGCTTCGTCGTTGGTCTAATCAAAATAAAAAGTAGTATTTTAGTGTCTGTCTATAAAGCCCCCTAACTTCGTTACGCTAGTATTGAATGCGGTCATTTACATTAGTAAACTCCCTACCTTCAATATTTCGCAAGCCTCGTTAGAGAACTTTATAAACTAGACACTCTATTTTATGGATATCCTAAATTTTAAATAAAATTATACGAAGTCTATAGTTTAGAAGCCATATCGTATTTTAATCCTTCGTGAGAAACAATATGCATTTTTAATTTTCCTACTAAAATTGGTGCTTCAACCATTAATGGAATTCTATTTTTATCGTTAGAAACCCATAAATACATTTTTTCTCCTTCTTCAAAATAATCACCACCAATTAAATTTACACTAAATTTAACCGAATTATATTTTCCTAAACTTTTAATCTTTACTTTTTCTACTCCTTCGTGTTTAAGTTGTATCTCTGTAATTTCATTATCGAAAATCACATGCAATTTAACAATATCACCTTTTTTCATTTTATCGATATTTATTAATCGAGTTTTATAAAGTAAAGTAACAATATCAACAGCACCATGCTCTCTTTTAATAGTATCAAGCTTTTCAGCTTTGTCGTTAACCTTGTACTTAGAATAAACAAGTTGATTTTTTCGATTATATTTATATTGCGATTTAATTATATAACCACCCTCGTCAACATCACGTTTAAAATATATAGGATCTAAAGAACTTGGTTCAACAACCGATTGATAAGTATCTCTAACTTTAAACATCCAATCGTAACTTTTATATGTTTTTCCTGTTCCAATTAATCTTAGTTTACCTTTATAATCTTTAACCGAAAAATTAATAACTCCAGCATCTAACCAAACTAAGCCCCAGTTATAAGATATCTCATATTTAAGATTTTCTCCTACTCTGAAAGCAGAGTTATTTTGTTTTTCTTGCGAATAACTGCTTAAAACTATAAGCCCAAATATTATAATCATTATCTTTTTCATGATACTAAGTTTTGATTCAGTTTGATAAAAACAAATACCGTGCAAATTTTGTTATTCGCTGTAACAGTGATATTTATATTTTTAAAACTGTTTAAATTTTTATATTGATATTCGTAAATAGTTTTTAACTTTACAAACTTTAAAGAATTAATAAACTTATAATATGAAACTATATCCAATAAATACAGGAAACCTAAAACTTGACGGTGGTGCAATGTTTGGAGTTGTACCAAAAGTAATGTGGCAAAAGCTTTATCCTGCCGATGAAAATAATCTTTGTAATTGGTCTATGCGATGTTTACTTGTAGATTATGGCGACAGAAAAGTGTTGATTGATAATGGAATGGGAGATAAACAAAGCGAAAAATTCTTTAAGCATTATTATCCTAACGGTGATGATACATTAGAAAAATCTTTGGCAAAATACGGTTTTTCTTGTGATGATATTACAGATGTTGTTATAACACATTTACATTTTGATCATGCAGGTGGTGGAGTAAAATACGATGAAAAGGGAGAATTAGCACTTACATTTAAAAATGCAAAATATTGGGTAAGCAAAAAACAATGGGATTGGGCAGAAAATGCAAATCGCCGTGAGCGAGCTTCATTTTTATCCGAGAATATTTTTCCAATGCGAAATTTAGGAGCATTGCAACTTATTGAAGAAGAAACCGAGCTTTTCCCAGGTTTTACTGCAAAAATGTTTGATGGACATACTGATGGGCAAATAATTCCACATATTGAGTACAAAGGAAAAACTATTTGTTTTATGGCAGATTTATTACCTTCAACTGCACATATTCCTATGCCTTATGTAATGTCGTACGATACACGTCCGCTCTTAACTTTAGAGGATAAAAAACGCTTTTATAAAGATGCAATAGAAAACGATTATATTCTATTTTTTGAGCACGATATTTACAACGAATGCTGCAATCTGCAAGAAACAGAAAAAGGTGTAAGAGTTAAAGATACTTTTAGTTTGTCTGAATATTTTGGGGAATAATTTTTAATGAAAACAGTTATACTCGCAAACGGAGAATTCCCAAAAGCAGAAAAAGCTATAGAAATTCTTAAATCAGCCGACAAAATTATTTGTTGCGATGGTGCAGTAAATAATTTATTAGATTTTGGTCTTGAGCCAAGTTTAATTATTGGCGATTTAGATTCTGTTTCTAGTGATATTAAATTAAAATATTCAAATATAATTCATCAGGTAAAAGAACAAAACACAAACGATTTAACAAAAGCTGTAAATTGGTGTGTAGCAAATAATATTTTAGAATTTGATATTTTTGGAGCAACTGGCAAACGCGAAGACCATTCTATTGCAAATATTTCTTTGTTAAGCGAATATATAAACAAAGCTAATGTTAGAATTGTAAGCGATTATGGAGTTTTTATACCTATTAAAAAAACTACAGAATTTAATTCATTTGTTGGTCAACAAATTTCAATTTTTGCAATGAATCCTAATAGCGAAATATCATCAACAGGATTAAAATATCCTTTAGAAAATACTAAACTCAAAAATTGGTGGAATGGAACATTAAACGAGGCAATTTCAGATAAATTTTCTTTGGAATTTAATGTCGGAAGTTTTATTGTATATTTGTTATCTTAATAAATAATTCATGAAACAGATTTTTACTATTTTTATAAGTATATTTTTTCTCTCCTTATCGCTTAGTGCACAAGATTCTCTTGCACATTCAAATAAACGTAATACAATTCGTTGGAATCCTACACCAATGGCTTTAATAGGACCAAAAAGTATAGTTCTTGGTTATGAACGAATTCTTTTCCCTAATCAATCTATTTCGTTTAATATTGGAACTCTTGTAAAAAAACCATTTACAAATAAATATGGTGAAGAAATTCATTTTCTTGATGAGAGTAATACAGGAGGATTTTTAGTATCATTAGATTATAGATTTTATTTTAAGAATAGAAACAAAAGACTTGCTCCTGATGGTGTTTATTGGGGACCATATTTTTCTTATTATGATATGTGGTTTAACGGAACAACAGAGCTTTTTAAAAATGGAGTTCACACAAATTCGATAGATATTGATGCAAGACTTGGAATGATAAATGCTGGCATACAGCTTGGCTATCAATTTGTTATAAAAGACCGTTTTACAATAGATTTAGTTTTAATGGGGCCATCATATTCATACTATAAAGCAAGTATTGGATTTGATGCAGAGGTAGGGCTTGACGAAGACAGTGATTTTTATAAAAATTTACAAGATTATTTAGAACGTATGTCCCCGGGTTTAAGTACAATACTTGAAACTCATGAACTAACGTCTTCTGGTAAATTAGGTTTTAGTTACTATGGTTTCAGGTATTTAGTTCAATTTGGATATAGATTCTAGAAAAGAAAAGCAAAAGATTTGTTTGTAAAAAAAACTTAGTTACTTTTGCCGCTGTGAAAATAAGAAAAAACATATTTGGTTTTTATAAACGGTTTTTTAATCATCGCCCGATGATTATGTTTATGTGGTAAAAATTTAACCACAGAATTATCCGCTTGTAGAATTTAAAAACCAAAAAAATGTTGTTCCAAAATAAAATCTTAGATAATCTAAATAGTCTTGCCATAATTACAAATCAGAATTATGATGTAATATATATTTCGCCATCAGTAAAAGAAATCTTGGGATTTGAACCCGAAGAATTGATAGGTGAAAACTGGTGGATTAAAACAAAAAAAGATAAATCGGCAATTGATTATGCCCAAAAAAAGATTGATGGCTTTATTTTTAATGGAGATAGCCACGAAAAACGAACCTATGAAAGTAGAGTAAGAACAAAAAGAGGAAGTTACAAGTGCATTTTGTGGAATGTATCTTTTGACGATGATGAAAATATTATTGCTATCGGTAACGATATCACAAAACGAAAAGAATACGAAATTTTACTAGAAGAAAAGAATAAGCAAATCGAAGAATCGCAAAAGGAAATACTTTCGAGTTTACGATATTCGCAAAGAATACAAAATGCAATTTTGCCTGATATTAATAAAATAGCTGAAAGTTTTACGGATATTTTTGTACTTTATCAACCAAAAGATATTGTAAGTGGAGATTTTTATTGGTTTTTCGATATTGGTGAATATCAGTTTATTGCAGCTGTAGATTGTACTGGGCATGGCGTTTCCGGAGCTTTGCTAACAACAATTGGTAATGCATTATTGAGAGAAATTATTGTTAGAGATAAAATTTATTCTCCAGCAAAAATTTTAGAAGAATTAGATTTACGATTGTTAGATTCTTTGAACAATAATGGGCATAATTATAAGATTTCTGATGGAATGGACGTCGCTCTTTGCAGAATTAATAAAACAGAAAGTAAGATTTGTTTTGCAGGTGCGTATCGCCCTTTGTTTATTATTGATGATACAGAAAAAATTATTGAACTGAAAGCAAATAGATTTCCTATTGGGTTTTATTCTGATATAGAAAAACAATTTACAGAACAAGAATATCAATACAATAAGAATGAAACATTTTATATTTTTTCTGATGGATATATAGATCAATTTGGTGGTGAAAAAGATAAGAAAATGAATAAAAAGCGTTTTGTAGAACTTATAAAAACTATCAACGATATGAATTTCGATGAAAAACAATCTTTTTTAGAATATTCATTAAATAATTGGAAGCAAAAAATAGAGCAAACCGATGATATTTTAGTGATAGGGTTTAAACCCTAATAAATTAAGCAATTACAAAAAATAATTGTACAAATTTAAAAATCAATATATCTAATATTTTGCACAATCATATATTTCAGTTAAATTTGAGGTCGAATTAAGAAAACGAAATAAAAATTATATATAATGAGCATACTTGTAAATAAAAATTCTAAGATTGTAGTTCAAGGGTTTACTGGCGGAGAAGGAACTTTTCACGCAGGACAAATGATTGATTACGGAACAAATGTAGTAGGTGGAGTAACACCAGGTAAAGGTGGAACAGAGCATTTAGGCAAACCAGTTTTTAATACTGTAGAAGATGCAGTTAAAGAAGTTGCTGCTGACACTTCAATTATTTTTGTACCGCCACCATTTGCTGCCGATGCAATTATGGAAGCTGCTGATGCAGGGATTAAAGTTATTGTTTGTATTACAGAAGGTATTCCTACAGCCGATATGGTTAAAGTAAAAGAATACTTATCAGATAAAGAAAGCAGATTAATTGGACCTAACTGTCCTGGTATTATTACTGCTGACGAAGCTAAAGTTGGTATTATGCCAGCATTTATTTTCAAAAAAGGACGTGTTGGAGTTATTTCTAAATCAGGAACTTTAACTTACGAAGCTGTTGACCAACTTACAAAAGTAGGTTTAGGACAATCTACAGCAATTGGTATTGGTGGTGATCCAATTATTGGAACATCTACAAGAGATGCTGTTAAATTATTTATGGAAGATCCAGAAACTGATGGTATTGTTATGATTGGTGAAATTGGTGGAAGTATGGAAGCTGAAGCTGCTTACTGGATTAAAGAAAACGGTACAAAGCCAGTTGTAGGTTTTATTGCAGGACAAACTGCTCCTAAAGGAAAACGTATGGGACATGCTGGTGCTATTATTGGTGGTGCTGATGATACTGCTGAAGCTAAAATGAGAATTCTACGTGAGTGTGGTATCACTGTTGCAGAATCTCCTGCCGAAATAGGTGCTAAAATGAAAGAATTATTAGGATAATTTATTCTAATCTAATGATATTGAAAAGCCCGCAATAAGCGGGCTTTTTGTTTTTAAAATTATATTACTTTTATAGTAAATTTAAAGCAATGAAAAAATTAGAAATAATATTAGTAATAGTATTTATAATAGCAAATATTTTAAGAATATTACATCTGCCAGCAAGTGGAGTATTAACAGTTTTAAGTTTATCTGCATTAGCACAGCTATATTTTATGTTTAGTTTTGCTTTATTTAACAATATTGGCTTTAGAAAATTATTTAAATCTGAATCATATAAAAATATTGAAATTAAAAAGATTGTATTGCCTGGATTGATAGGTGCATTTGGCTTTTCAACAACAATTATTGGTATTTTATTTAAACTAATGTTTTGGAAAGGTTCTTCATTTAATTTAGCTATTGGATTGTTTCTTATGAGTATCATTTTTATAATAATAAGCATTATGTTTTTTAAAGATAAAGCATATTATAAAAGAATATTAATAAGGTTTGTTATTATTGGGTTTATAGGAACATTATTATATTTTACCCCAACAACTAAAATAGTAGATTTTTTCTATGGAAAAACTGAATATTCTGAGGCGTTGAAAAATGTTATGACACATCCTCAAAACGAAGAATATAGAAATACACTTGATAGTTTGAGGGATTTGAGGTAAAGGAGCTAGCTGATAAAATAATATAACTATTCTTTTCTTTTTAAGAGTATTTTATTTCTTGAATCTTTATCAATAATTAAAATTTCTTTTTCATTAATTTTTTTTAGTTTATATTTAAATACCTCATTTTCTATTTTCCCAATATTATAAGCTTTCATGTAAATTTTAAGATCTTGACAATCGAGCAGATTAATTTTAAATGAATAATTTCTATGACCAACATAAGTTACCGTTACCCATATTTCTTTATTTTCTTTTAATAAACTAAATTCAGCAACTCCTAACGCATTGGTTAACTTCCCAAAATCAATGGAATCATTATAATTTTCAAATTTAGTGTCAGATAGAATTATATTTGCAAATGGTAAAATAAGACTATCTGTTCCATCATAGACTTTAAATTTTAATTTTATTGAATCATTATTTTGACAATGAACTTTTTTAAGTTCATGTCTATTTGCAATATATTTTTCAGAACTTTCGAATTTTAATATTAATTTTTTTGATTTGATTTCATATTTACCTTTTCCAATATTATTAGACAAACATGTCCATGAACTATAAATGAAATATGAATCATTAGTGAATTCAATACAAAATCCAACAAAATCTTGAGAACTACAATATTTTCCTTCAATTGTTTTTTGTCCAAAAACTATTATTGGTAAGATTGTAATTAATATGAGGAATATCTTTTTCATAATATTTATAAACCAAACTCATTAATTTAAATTAGGTTTATAATATTGTTAAAAATTAATCTTATCAAAGATATTATTTTTAGTAATAACACCAAAATGACAAATATCTTTTGTTAATTCTAAGGACAAAATCTATTCTTCTTTATATTGGAATAATTTTATTACTTTTATCTAAAATTTAAAAAGCAATGAAGAAAGTAATAATTGAGACTAAATTTTCTGAATACGAAAACATAAACGAATTAGATAATGATTTAAAACTTTTATCGGAAAAATCTATTGAAGTTTTAAATAATGCTTATGCACCATATTCGGAATTTAATGTGGGAGCAGCAGTATTGCTAGAAAATGGTGAGATTATTACAGGAACAAATCAAGAAAATGCAGCATATCCATCGGGATTATGTGCCGAAAGAGTTGCGATTTTTTATGCAAACTCTAAATATCCGAATGTGGCAGTTAAAGCATTGGCAGTAGCTGCAAAAAAAGATGGAGAACTTATTGCAAATGCTGTTCCGCCTTGTGGTGCATGTCGCCAAGTAATGCTCGAAACTGAAAACAGATTTAACACAGATATGAAAGTGATAATGATTAGTAAAAACTCTGTTTTAACTGTTGATAATGCAAAATCTTTACTGCCTCTTTCGTTTGATGCAAAATATATAAAGTAATTTATGCGAACTACAATAGCAATATTATTTTTATTTTTTTCGGCAAATATCTTTGCTCAAAATGCTTTGCAATTTGCTCAGGTAGTAGATAAAGATACTCTTATCATATATCAAAAAGATAAAATAAATTTAAGCTATATCGGGTATCTAGAACAAGAAGAAACCAAGAAGGGTAAAGTATTGTTAATTAATGATACTGCTATTGTAATAGGGAGTAGTTTTTTAGGAAATTATTATAATAGAAAAACCATTTTAATATCAGATATACAAGGAGTTAGAAAATACAGTAAATTTAGGCAAGTTGCTAAATTTTCGGTGAATGTGGGAATAATTGCAGGTAGTATTTTGCTACCTGAAGCATTGGGAATTACAAGTACAATTGGAATTTATTCTACTGCACTTGGTGCAAGTTTTGTTGGTTTAGGAATTAGTACTTTGGTTTTCCCCGATAGAATTAAAATATCTAAACGAACAGGTTGGGATATTAAAGTTCTTTATCCTGTTGGATTAAAATAAAAACCTAGAAATATGAAAAGATTTTTTTTAATACTATTAGTTCTTGTTTTGAGCATAGCAAGTGCACAAGACAAAGAGCAAGCACGCAAAGATTTAAAAATATTAACTTCAGATGAATTCCACGGACGTGGATTTTGTTGCAATGGCGATAAGATTGCAGCTAAGTTTTTAGCAGAGCAAATGTCCTTAAGTGGAGTAAAATATTTTGGTAAAGATTATTATCAAAAATTCAAATTTCCTATAAATACATTTCCCGGAAAAATCACTGTAAAATTAGACGATAAAGAACTAAAATTAGGTGAAGATTTTTTAATAGAGGTTATATCGGGAAGTGTGAAAGGCGAGTTTGAGCTTAAAGAATTTGATTTATCTGAAACAGATTACACCGACAAGTTTGTAGTTCTCGATAAGAAAAAAATTGAAGGACTAAGTAAAAAGAAAATCATGGCAATAGAATATCTAAATGCATTAAATGCCAAAGGAGTAATTGAGATAATTGATGGAAATTTAACACAAGTTCAGAGTCAACAAGCAGCAAACCATGTTTGGGTTCAGATAAAACGAGAGAGTTTTAATCCTAAAGCAAAAAATATTAATATCGAAGTAAAGAATAAGTTTTACAAGGCGTATCAAACACAAAATGTAATTGGATATGTGCAAGGTGATGTTGATACATTCCTTGTGTTTTCGGCACATTACGACCATCTGGGTAGAGTAGGTGAAACTGCAGTTTTTCGTGGAGCAAACGATAATGGAAGTGGCGATGTGCTAACATTAAACCTAATGCGATATTATGCAAAACCTGAGAACAAACCGCATTATTCTATGGCATTTATGTTTTTTAGTGGCGAAGAGGTTGGTTTACTTGGCTCTAAATATTACAGCGAAAATCTACTTTTCTCATTAAACAAAATTAAGTTCTTAATAAACTTGGATATGGTTGGCAGTGGCGAAAACGGGATTACCATTGTTAACGGAAAACAATTTGAAAAAGAAATAAGTATTTTGCAAAATATTAATGATGAGAATAAATATCTACCAAGAATAAAACTGCGTGGTGAGGCGGCAAACAGCGATCATTATTTTTTCTACTATAACAAAGTACCGGCAATATTTATCTATACCGAAGGCGATTACAAAGAATATCATAATATTTATGATATAGAGGAAAGTTTGCATTTAACCGAATATGATGATTTATTCAAATTATTAACTAGTTTTGTAGAAAAATATAAATAAATGAGTGTAACCATAATAATTGCAATAATCACATCTTTGGTATCTGTTGTTGCTTTTAAAAATCCTGATATTAAAGACAAATTGTCTTTTAATGCCTATAAAATAACGCATAATAACGAATATCATCGCATATTCACACATGCACTTATTCATGCCGATTGGATGCATTTGATAATAAATATCTTGGTATTTGTTTCTTTTGGTAATGCAGTTGAGGGCTATTTTCAAGATATTTTTCCTGAAAAATATTTACTTTATTATTTAACACTTTATATTGGTGGAATTATTTTTTCTTCTATATATGGATTGATAAAACATAAGGATGATTATTACTATAACGCAGTTGGAGCTTCGGGAGCTGTGTCTGCAATATTGTTTGCCTCTATTTTGTTTGATCCTTTACACGAGATACAATTTTATATGATTTTTCCTATTCCTGGGATAATTTTTGGAGTTATATATTTATTCTATTCATATAGAATGAATAAGCGAGGAAACGATAATATAGCACACGATGCACACATGTTTGGTGCTATATTTGGTTTAATTTATCCTGTTTTAGTAAAGCCGGCTTTGTTTATCCATTTTGTTCAAGAACTATTATCTGTTTTCGGATAAAAGATTATTCTTTTTTGTGCTTCCATCGTTTGTGCGACCAAAGCCAATTTTCTGGTTTTTTGCGGATTATTTCTTCTAACACTTCAAAGTATTTATCTGTAATTTCGTATTCTTTTGTTTCCTTAGGATTTTCGAAAAGCGTTCTTGCAGTAATTTCGTAATAGCCACGTTTTACTCTTTGTATTTCTATAAAAACTACAGCTAAGTCAAGCATTTTAGATAATTTTTCTCCACCAATATGCACTGGTGTTTCTTGGTTTAAAAAATGTTTCCAATATTTTATTTTTGATCTATGTGGGCTTTGATCTGCCATAAACATATAAAGTTTATTGCCTTGTTTGTGCGATAACATTACATTGTATGTTTCTTCCATAGGGTAGAGTGTAAACCCAAATCTTTCGCGTGTTTTAACAAGATATTTATCCATTACAGGATTCTCAATTTTACCGTAAACAGCCCAACATTCTTGCGGAACCCATAAGGCAGTACTTACTCCATATTCCCAATTTGTGTAGTGTCCCATAAGCATCATAACACTTTTATTGTTATCGTAGTGTTGCTGAAAAACTTCAGGGTTAACAAATTTAAAGCGTTTTTTTATTGATTTTTTACTTATGCTAAATTCTTTAACAGTTTCAATAATTACATCGGTAAGGTTTTTAAAAAACTTCTTCTCAATTTCTTTCAGTTCTTCGTGAGATTTTTCAGGGAAACTATTTTTAAGATTATCATAAACAACTTGCTTTCTATATCCAAATACATGATAAATCATAAAAAAAGCAAAATCAGATATTCCGTAAAGTATCCAATGAGGTAAAAGAGATATCATGTAGATATATCTTACTCCTATGTATGTCAGTATTTTACTAATCATTTCATTTTAAAATAAATATACGTAAAGGTCTATATTTTTATCTTATAATCAAAAAAAATCCGATACCAAAAAAATGATATCGGATTATGCCAATTCATAAATAATTTTAATGATTAGAACGAGAAATTTCTGTCCAGTCATATCCATTCCATACAAATGTAATAATATCAGAATAATATAATATGCAATCTCCTGCCATTCTAGTATTTACAGAGGTGTTATCGGTAATTGTTATAGCATAAGATCCTCTATTTTCTATTATCAAAACCTGCCCAATATAGCTACCGTTATTTATAGTTCCTATTGTCACAGCTGTTGTTGAAGCTATTCTGTAATAAGAATTTTTAGGTGTAATTTCTGTGCCAGAAGAAACAGTTAAACTATTGTTATTTTCCATCACAAATAAATTTTTAACATGCACAGTAGAATTAAACTTAACATAATCATTATCAAACTCACCATAAATTAATGGAGTATCTGAATCGGAGTTTTCAATATAAAGTTTATTATCACCAGTTGCATTTTTACCTGCTTCATAGCCTATAAAAATTTGATTAGATCCTGTAGAACTTTGCCCGGCATGAGTACCAATAATTACAGAATTTGCTACATTTGTTGCGGTACCACCCACACAACTACTTCCAATAAATACATTTCCTCCAGCAGTATTGTTGTATCCTGCGATTGTTCCAATTTGAACATTG
>Ga0256827_10002525_pt1 | contig 11739 bp, 9 predicted proteins | sample CV84metaG_FD_185977 | JGI IMG/M metagenome (GOLD analysis project Ga0256827, IMG submission 185977) | Hydrothermal vent microbial communities from East Pacific Rise, Pacific Ocean - CV84 | ecosystem: Environmental > Aquatic > Marine > Hydrothermal vents | place: Pacific Ocean: East Pacific Rise... | reverse complement strand
TTGTTATTATTGGAGCAAGGCAAGTAGGAAAAACTACCCTAATAAAAACAATCTTAAAAGATAAAGAATATTTGTTTTTAGATGGAGATAACCCTACAATTAGAGAAACATTAAGTAATATTAATTTTGAATTACTAAAAACAATTATTGGAAAAAATAAAATAATATTTATTGATGAAGCTCAGAGAATAGAAAATATTGGATTAACAATAAAAATGATAATCGATCAGCTTGAGAATATAGAGGTATATGTTTCGGGTTCATCGGCGTTTTACTTACAAAACAGCTTAAATGAAAGCTTAACAGGCAGAAAATGGGAATACGAACTATTTCCTATATCTTGGGCTGAATATGAAAACAAACATGGATATTTACAAAGTTTACAGCAATTAGAAAGTAAAATTATATATGGGTTTTACCCTGAGATACTTAACAATATAGGCGAAGAACAAACATTATTAAAACAATTAACAAATAGTTATTTATATCGCGATATATTAAGTTTCTCGGGTATTAGAAAGCCCGAAGTTTTAGAAAAACTACTAAAAGCTTTAGCATTTCAAATTGGTAACGAGGTTAGTTATAACGAGTTATCGCAAATAGTTGGTATCGATAAAGGAACAATAGCAAAATATATTCAAATATTAGAACAAAGCTATATTGTTTTTAGGCTTCCTTCTTTTAGTAAAAATTTAAGAAATGAGATAAAACGAAATCAGAAAATATATTTTTATGATACAGGTGTAAGAAATGCGATTATTTCTAATTTCACAAACCTATCAATGAGAAATGATAAAGGTGCATTGTGGGAAAACTTTTTAATCTCAGAACGCTTAAAACAAAACAAATATTTAGAGAATTTTACCGAAATGTATTTCTGGAGAACCAAACAACAACAAGAAGTAGATTTAGTTGAAATAAATAATGGAGAAATAACCGGCTTTGAGTTTAAATGGGAAGCAAAGAAAAAAATAAGATTACCTAAAACTTTTACTAATACTTATAATGCAAAATCGATAATAATTGATAAAAATAACTTTAGAGATTTTATTAATTTATAGTTATTATAAGACGCAAGATATTAGACACAAGACCTAAGACAAGTCATCAGCAATTTAACAGTAGAACAGTAGAGCAATAGAACAGTAGAACAGTTTAACAATAAATTAAATATACAACAACCTACACTCAATTTTCAATATCCAATGAACCCGACATACAGCACCCAGTACACAGTACACAGTATCCAGCACCCATTTAACAGTAGAACCATTTAACAGTTTAACAATAGAACAATTTAACCATATAGCCAATTCATAATTAAAAATTCATAATTAAAAACTCATAATTAAAAAACTATTGTTTACTTTTGAAAAAAAATTCAATTTAATGAAAACAGCTTTAATAACAGGAATAACAGGACAAGATGGTTCATATTTAGCAGAGCTTTTAATAAAAAAAGGCTACTAAGTTCATGGAATTATTAGGAGAAGTAGTTCGTTTAATACATTTAGAATAGACCATTTATATAATAATCCAGAATATTTAAACAAAAATTTCTTTTTGCATTACGGAGATTTAACAGACTCTAGTAATTTAAATAGATTATTAGAAAAAATAAAACCAAGTGAAATTTATAATCTTGGAGCACAATCGCATGTGCAAGTTTCTTTTGAAGTGCCCGAATATACAGCAGAGGTTGATGGAATAGGTACATTACGCTTTTTAGATGCAATAAAAGAAACAGGAATTGATACTCGATTTTACCAAGCTTCAACATCAGAAATGTTTGGAAAAGTGAGAGAAGTACCACAAAATGAAGAAACTCCATTTTATCCACGTTCTCCTTATGGTGCTGCAAAAGTTTACGCATATTGGATTGTAAGAAACTATCGCGAAGCATATAATCTGTTTGCCTCTAATGGTATTTTATTTAATCACGAAAGCGAAAGAAGAGGGAAAACATTTGTTACAAGAAAAATTACTGTAGCAGTTTCTAAAATAATACTTGATAAGCAAGATGTTTTATCGGTTGGAAACCTCGATGCAAAAAGAGACTGGGGTTATGCACCTGAATTTGTAGAAGGAATGCGGCGTATGTTACAAGCTGACAAGGCAGACGATTATGTTTTAGCAACAAACGAAACTCATACAGTAAGAGAATTTATTGAAGAAAGCTTTGCCTATTTTAATGAGGAAATAATTTGGCAAGGAACAGGTGTAGATGAGGTAGGAATTCTTAAATCTAACAATAAAACAGTAGTAAATATTAACCCACGATATTTTAGACCAACCGAAGTTGATTTATTAATTGGTGATTACTCAAAAGCAAAAAAAGATTTGGGCTGGGAGCCAAAAACTAAGTTTAAAGATTTGGTTAAACTTATGATAAAGTCTGATTTTGAAAAATTAAAAAATAGAATATAAAACTAATTACAAAACAGAACCGGTCACAAATTGTGCCCTCCTGTAATAAAACATTTTAATAGTTTTAAAAATGTACCGTTAACTAATGAACATAATTAAAACAGAAAATATAGAAAATAAGATTTATTTTATAAGGGATAAACAAGTAATGCTTGATAGGGATTTAGCAAAACTTTATCAAGTTAATACTAAAATCTTAAATCAAGCTGTAAAAAGAAATATTGAAAGATTTCCTGAAGATTTTATGTTTCAATTAACAAAAGAAGAATTTAAGAATTGGAAGTCACAAATTGTGACCTCCAATTCTGATAAAATGGGATTAAGAAGACCACCCTATACATTTACAGAGCAAGGTGTATCAATGTTAGCTTCAGTATTGAAAAGCAAAATAGCAATTGATGTAAGTATTCAAATAATTAGAATATTTATAAGTTTTAGGAAATTTGCTTCTGAAAATGTTTTACTTTTTGAAAAAGTTAAAGAAATAGAAACTAAAGTTAATGAACACGACAATAAATTAAAACAGCTAATAAATACAAACCTACCAAAAACAGAAGGTATTTACTACGATGGACAAATATTTGATGCCTACGTTTTTGTTTCAAAATTAATAAAGACTGCAAAAAAAGAAATTATTTTAATTGACAACTATATAGATGAAAGTGTGTTGTTAATGTTTACAAAAAGAAACAAAAAAGTAAAAGCAATAATTTATACACAAAAAATAAGCAAGCAATTGCAATTGGATATTAAAAAGCATAACTCGCAATATGAACCGATAGAACTAAAGCAATTTAAAAAGTCGCACGACCGTTTTCTTATTATTGATAACAAAGAGTTATATCATATTGGAGCTTCGCTTAAAGATTTAGGTAAAAAATGGTTTGCATTTTCAAAAATTAATCTTAATATTGATGAACTTATTAATAAAATAATATAGTATTCAAATATAAAAAATGGATATAATTAAAATAGAAAACATAGAAGCTAAGATAATAACGCTAAGAGAAGAAAAAGTTATTTTAGATAGTGACGTAGCTGATTTATATGGTGTAACAACAAAACGTATAAACGAAGCATTAAAAAATAATTTGGATAAGTTTCCTGATGGCTATGTCTGGGAAGTGTCTGATATTGAAAAAACTAAACTGGTCGAAAATTTCGACCGGTTCAATTTGTTAAAACATTCAGCAGTTTATCCTAAAGCATTTACCGAAAAAGCTTTGTATATGTTAGCAACAATACTTAAAAGTAAAATTGCTACACAAACTACAACGGCGAAGTCCTCAACGAAGTTAATCTTTAAAAATAAACAGATTATTTCGTCCTATCGTCCTCATAATGACGCAATACTAGATAACGACTTACAAACTAATGAGAGTGAAATTAACAAAAATATAAATAACTATAATTTCATGCCGAACTTACAACAAGTTAGTAAAAATTATTTTACTTTACTTGATGTTGTATCGGTACGAAACAACTATAGAGCTAAATTTTGCAGTATTAAAGTTTAAACATACAGTTAAAAAAGGAAATAAATAATATCTTTACAATAGATGTTAGAGAACCAAAATATAGAATATAAAGAAATCTGGAAAGATGAATATTTTAAGCAGGTTTGTGCTTTTGCAAATACTAATGGTGGAAAAATAATTGTTGGTATAAACGATTTGGGAATACCTGTTGGTGTCGATAATTTAAAAAACTTATTAGAAACAATACCAAATAAATCTGTTCAGTTTTTAGGTTTAACTATTGATGTAAATTCAGATATAAAAAACAAGAAGCAAATACTTGTAATAGAAGTTAATAAAAGCTCTACACCTATTTCTTATAAAGGTAGATATTATTACAGAAGTGGTAGTACTGTACAAGAATTAAAAGCACAAGAACTTTATAATTTTATTTTAAAAAAAACAGGTAAAACATTCGATGAAATTATTATAGATAATGCCGGTTATTCCGATATCAATAATACTGTTTTAGATAAATTTATACAAAAAGCATTAATAACAAATCGTATTTCACAGGATTCGTTAAAAAGTAATTTAGAAGATAGGCTTATAAATCTTAATTTAGTAACAAACAATACCAAATTAAAAAATGCAGCAATATTATTATTTGGGAAAAATCCTCTAAAGTTTTTTAGCTCTGTTAGTTTTAGAATTGGGAAGTTTAATAATACCGATTACGAGCTATTATTTCAAGATATAATTGAAGGCGATATTTTTAGTATGCCAGATAAAATAATGGATATTTTAAAATCAAAATATTTAAAACATAATATAACATACGAAGGTTTACAACGAATTGAACAATTAGAATATCCCGAAGTAGCATTGCGTGAAGCAATCTTAAATGCTATTGTACATAAAGATTATACTGGTGCACATATACAGCTAAGCGTGTACGATGATAAATTAGTTTTATGGAACCAAGGTAAACTGCCGGAAGGTTTATCTCTTGATATGTTAAAAGAAAAACATCCTTCTAAACCAAGAAATATTGCAATTGCCGATATTTTCTTTAAAGCAGGTTATATAGAAACCTGGGGGCGGGGTATGTCTAAGATTTTTGATAGCTGCAAAAAACAAAATCTTCCTGTTCCGGTAATTGAAGAAATTGCAAATGGTTTTCAAATAATCTTCTACAAAAGTAGGGAAAAGAGTAGGGAAAAGAGTAGGGATAAAAGTAGGGAAAAGACAAGCGATTTAATTTTATTGTTAATAAAAGAAGATAAGCATATTACACAAAAAATTATGGCTGAAAAACTTGATCTTAGTGTAAAAGCAATAGAAAAAAACATTAGCAAGTTAAAAACTAATGGTATTTTAATTAGAAAAGGTGGAAAAAAAATAGGATATTGGGAAATAAATAAAAAATAATGAATAAAAACGCAAAAATATACATTGCAGGACACAAAGGGATGGTTGGGTCTGCTATACACAGAGAACTAAGAGAAAAGGGGTATAACAATTTTGTATTACGTACAATTGATGAACTTGATTTATTAAATCAGCAAGACGTAAAAGAGTTTTTTGAAAAAGAGAAACCTGAATATGTTATACTTGCAGCTGCAAAAGTTGGTGGTATAGTTGCAAACAATACATACCGTGCACAGTTTATTTACGAAAACATACAGATACAAAACAATATTATACACCAGTCTTATTTATCCGGTGTAAAAAAACTTTTATTTTTAGGTAGTTCGTGCATTTACCCAAAAAATGCGCCACAGCCATTAAAAGAAGAATATCTTTTAACCAATGAACTCGAATATACAAACGAACCTTATGCAATAGCAAAAATTGCAGGTATAAAAATGTGCGAAAGTTATAATTTGCAATACGGTACAAATTATATTTCGGTAATGCCAACAAATTTATATGGCAAAAACGATAACTACGATTTAGAAAAATCGCATGTACTGCCTGCTTTAATACGTAAAATGCACATAGGAAAATGTTTAATAAATAATGATTGGAACGGATTGCGAAAAGATTTAAATAAAAACCCAATAGAGGGAATAAACGGAAATGCTACTGAACAAGAAATTTTAGAAAAACTTGATAAATATGGAATTAACAGTCTAATATCTCAGGTCTAAAATCTAACATATCTATTAAACTATGGGGAAGTGGAAAACCGCTACGCGAATTTTTATATGTTGACGATTTAGCTAATGCTTGTGTTTATTTACTTGAAAACATTGATTTTGCAGATGTAAAAGGAACAGACAAAGAAGTAAAAAACACTCATATAAATATTGGTACAGGAAAAGATTTAAGCATTGCCGAGCTGGCAAATCTTGTTAAAACAATTGTTGGTTTTAAAGGCAAATTACAATGGGATACCGAAAAACCCGATGGCACATATAAAAAACAACTTGATGTTTCTAAACTTAATAAGTTGGGTTGGAAAGAAAAAGTTGATTTGAAAAAAGGGATTGAGTTGGTTTATAATAATTATATCTAAAATAATAAGTAACTAGCACAAAACAATAAGACTTTAGTAGTGCATAGTTATTAGTTCGTAGTAAAAGACTTGACAAACTTTCTACTTTTAACTTTATGAACTCCAAAAACTTTATAACTTTAATACCCTTGCTTTTTATTTTGCAAACTATTGTGTATTTTTGAAAATAATTAATTTAGTAAAAAGAAAATGGATTTAAACAACAAATCAATATTAATTACAGGAGGAACAGGTTCTCTTGGTAAGCAGTTAACAAAAAGAATTTATAAGAACTGGCCAAATGTTAATCGTTTAGTCATATATTCTCGCGATGAACAAAAACAGTTTCAAATGGCACAAGAATATCCGGCAGAACAATATAAATCAATACGGTTTTTTATAGGTGATGTAAGAGATAAAGAGCGATTAACAAGAGCAATGGAAGGAATTGATATTGTTATTCATGCAGCAGCAATGAAGCACGTTCATTTAGCAGAATACAACCCAATGGAAGCAATAAAAACCAATGTTATGGGTGCTGAAAATGTTATTGATGCTTGTTTTGCAACAAAAGTTGAAAATGTTGTGGCTCTTTCAACAGATAAAGCAGCTGCACCAATAAATTTGTATGGTGCAACAAAACTTGTTTCCGATAAATTGTTTATAGCAGCTAATAATATACGAGGTTGGCGAAATATAAAATTTTCTGTTGTGCGTTATGGTAATGTAATGGGTTCTAACGGTTCGGTTATACCATTTTTTAAGAAAAAAGCCGAAGAAGGAGTTTTGCCAATTACAGATAAAAACATGACAAGATTTAATATATCACTTGATGGAGGTGTAGATATGGTTTTTCATGCAATTGAGAATGCTTGGGGAGGAGAAATTTTTGTGCCAAAAATTCCATCGTATAAAATAATGGATGTTGCAAATGCTATTTGTCCCGATTGCGAGAAAAAAGAAGTTGGAATACGCCCAGGCGAGAAACTGCACGAAGAAATGATAACATCATCAGATTCTTTCTTTACTTATGACTTAGGGACATATTATGCTATTTTACCATCGCAACCAATTTTTAATTTAGAAAAATATATAAAAGAAACAGGAGCAAAACAAGTTGAGAAAGGTTTCTCTTATAATTCTGAAGATAATACGCAATGGGAAACAGTAGAAGGAATGCGTAAACTAATTGATGAAAATTTATAATATTTTTATGAAACCAATAAGTTACGGCAGACAAAATATAACTCAAGAAGATATTGATTTAGTTGTAGAAACACTAAAGTCTAATTATTTAACCCAAGGGCCATTAGTAAAAGAGTTTGAAGAAAAATTTGCAACGTATGTGGGTGCAAAATATGCAGTTGCTGTTACCAATGGAACCGATGCATTGCATTTATGTAATTTAGCATTAAAAATAAAAAAAGGTAATAAAATTATTACAACACCAATAACTTTTGTTGCAAGTGCAAATGCAAGTTTATATTGTGGATCTGAAATTGATTTTGTAGATATTGACAAAGAAACATACACAATTGATTTAGACAAACTAGAAGAAAAACTTAATAATGTTCCAAAAGGAACATATACAGGAATTGTTCCTGTAGATTTTGCAGGTTATCCTGTTGATGTTGAAAGATTACGCAAAATTGCAAATAAATACGGACTTTGGATACTTGAAGATGCTTGTCACGCACCGGGTGGATATTTTACCGATAGTAAAAATATAAATCAATATTGTGGGAATGGAGCTTTCTCTGATTTACAAATTTTCTCGTTTCACCCAGTAAAACATATCGCAACAGGCGAAGGTGGAATGGTTACTACAAATAACGAAGAACTTTATAAAAAATTAAAGTTATTAAGCTCGCATGGGATTACAAAAGATGATGAAATTATAGAAGAAAACCACGGCGGATGGTATTACGAAATGCACGAACTTGGTTACAACTATCGTTTATCTGATATAAATTGTGCTTTGGGAGTTTCGCAACTTAAAAGAGCAAAACAAGGAGTAGAACTACGAAATAAAGTAGCCGATAAATATAACGAGGCATTTAAAAATATATCGAAAGTAAAAACACCTTTTGTTGCTGATAATATATATCACGCATATCATTTATATGTAATACAAATTGATGATAGAAAAGGATTATACGATTATTTAAGAGAGCATAATATTTTTACGCAGGTACATTATATTCCTGTGCATTTACAACCATATTATAAAAAGTTAGGTTGGGAAAAAGGAGATTTTCCAATAGCAGAAGCATATTACGAAAAAGCTTTAAGTTTACCAATGTTTCCAACATTAAGCACCGAAGAGCAAGATTTTGTTATTAATAAAATTATAGAGTTTTTAAATAAATAATGCTCAGCGAAATAAAAAATATTATTAGTAATGGTGAAAATGAAACCGTAGAGTTTAAACAATCTTTTACAAAGGCTGTTATTGAAACTTTGGTGGCTTTTTCAAATACAAATGGAGGGCAAGTTTTTATTGGAGTTGATAATAATGGTAAAATTAAAGGTGTCTCTATTACCGAAGAAACTGTTCAGAAGTGGATTAACGAAATTAAACAAAATACAAATCCACAGGTAATACCAAATGCTGATGTTTATAAAATAAATAAGAAACAGATAGTTGTTTTAACGGCTATTGAATATCCAATAAAACCAGTTAGTTCTAAAGATAAATATTATAAGCGAGTTTTAAACTCAAATCATAAAATGAGTTTAACCGAAGTGGCAAACGAACATTTACGAACTATTAACGGAAGTTGGGATTATTATCCAGATCCAAATCATAGTTTAGAGCATATTTCTATAGCTAAAGTTGAAAAATATATTAAAGAATATGAAAAATGGAACGAAACAAAGGTTGATTATAATGCAATTACATTTCTTGAAAAGCAAGAATTTTTAAGAAATGGTAAATTAACTTTTGGAGCATATATTCTTTTTGCAAAAGAACTTTGTATTGTTAGCGATATACAAATAGGAAGATTTAAAAGTCCGACAAAAATAATAGATAGTATAAATTTAGATACAGATATATTTACTGAACTTGATGAAATACTTGCTTTTATAAAAAAGCACTTAATGGTTGAGTTTATTATAACCGGTAACCCTCAACGTGAAGAACGTTATGACTACCCAATAGAGGCTATTCGAGAGATAGTTGTAAATATGCTTGTTCATAGAGATTACAGAGATAGCAGTGGTAGTGTAATAAAAATATATGACGATAGAATTGAGTTTTTTAATCCGGGAGGTTTATATGGAGGATTAACTCTAGACGAGCTTTTAAAATTTAAATATAAGCCAAAAGCAAGGAATAAAATGCTTTCAAAAGCATTTAAACTTATAGGTAATGTAGAGAAATATGGTTCGGGAATAAAACGTATTTTTACAATATGTAAAGAATACGGAGTTATTGAGCCACAAATTATTGTAAAAGAAAATGATTTTGAAGTAATCTTGTATAAACAAAAGTTAAATGTCACAGAAAATGTCACAGAAAATGTCACAGAAAATGTCACAGAAAACTATATTGTTAATGAGATTTTAAATAATAAAAACATAAGTACTTCTGAATTAGCCGAAAAACTAAATATAACAAGGCGAACAGTTGCTCGATATATTAGTAAATTAAAAGATAAAGGGATATTATTACGTATTGGACCGGATAAAGGTGGGCATTGGAAAATAATAAATAATGAATAAACAAAAAAACATAGCAATAATACCTGCCAGAGGAGGTAGTAAACGAATACCACTAAAAAATATTAAAAACTTTTTTGGCAAGCCAATTATTGCATACTCGATAGAAGCAGCAATACAATCAAATTTATTTGATGAGGTAATGGTATCTACTGATGATAAAGAAATTGCAAAAATTGCAAAAGAATATGGTGCAAAAGTTCCTTTTTTTAGAAGTAAAGAAACAGCAAACGATTATGCAGGATTGACTGATGTTATTATTGAAGTAATAAACGAATATAAAAAGCAAAGTATAGAATTTAATAATGTTTGTTGCATATTAGCAACAGCTCCTTTTTTAACTGAAAATGACATAAAAAACTCTTATAAGAAATTAGAAAGCAGTAAATTTGATGCTGTATTCCCTGTGGTTAAATATGCTTTTCCAATACAAAGGGCAATGCAGTTTGATGATAATAATAAGATTAAAATGATTTGGCCAGAAAATATGACTAAACGCTCGCAAGATTTAAAAGCAAGTTTCCACGATGCTGGTTTGTTTTATTGGGCAAAAACAAATATTGTTTTAGAAAAAAAATCATTGTGGACAGATAATACAACTGCAATAGAAATTAGCGAACAAATTGCACAAGATATTGATACACCCGAAGATTGGCAAATTGCAGAATTAAAATATAAACTAATAAATGACTAATTCTGAGATTAAAATATATAAAACAAAAGAAGGTAACACTTCGATTGAAGTTAAACTTGAAAAAGAAACTGTTTGGCTTTCACAAAAACAAATGGCAGAACTTTTTGATAAAGATAGTGATACTATTGGATTACACTTAAGAAATATATTTAAATCTAGAGAGCTAGAGGAAATTTCAACTACCGAGAATTTCTCGGTAGTTCGTCAAGAAGGGGAAAGAAAAGTAAAACGTCTAATTAAATTTTACAATCTAGACGCAATAATATCTGTTGGATATAGAGTAAATTCTATACGTGGTGTTTTATTTAGAAGATGGGCTACAGAATTATTAAAAGACTACTTAATAAAAGGCTATGCCATTAATCAACAACAATTAAAGAAACAAACAGAACAATTAAACCAATTAAAAGAAACAATAAAAATACTGGGAAATACACTTGAATACAAAGAACTAACTAACGATGAAAGTAAGGGGCTATTAAAAATAATTTCAGACTACTCTTATGCTCTCGAAATTCTTGACCAATACGATTATCAAACATTAAAGATAGAGAATACTTCGAGAAAAGAAGTTTATAAATTAACTTATGAAGAAGCAATAAAACAAATTGAATTAGTGAAAAAAACTTATGGAAATAGCGATTTATTTGGACGTGAAAAAGATAATTCGTTTAAAAGCTCTATTTCTACAATTTACCAAACTTTTGATGGTAATGAACTGTATCCAAGTATTGAAGAAAAAGCCGCTAATTTATTGTACTTTATAGTAAAGAACCATTCTTTTTCTGATGGAAACAAACGAATAGCTGCTTTTATATTTTTGTTTTTTCTTGAAACAAATAACTTATTATATACAAATGCAGGGGAAAAGCGAATAGCCGATAATGCATTGGTTGCTCTAACATTAATGATTGCTGTTAGTAAGCCTGACGAAAAAG
>Ga0256827_10002524_pt1 | contig 11740 bp, 2 predicted proteins | sample CV84metaG_FD_185977 | JGI IMG/M metagenome (GOLD analysis project Ga0256827, IMG submission 185977) | Hydrothermal vent microbial communities from East Pacific Rise, Pacific Ocean - CV84 | ecosystem: Environmental > Aquatic > Marine > Hydrothermal vents | place: Pacific Ocean: East Pacific Rise... | reverse complement strand
ATCTTTAGTTTGTGTAGTAGATGTTATATTATTACTTTTAATAAGTTTATTTGTTGAAATAATAACATCTGGTGTTATCAAATCTGCATGTAATTTGAATGTAGCTAATCTAAATAATAATTCAGTTGTGCTAGTAATATCTTTAACTGCTGGCGTCTCAACATTAATATCGTATGATGCTAATTTATCAGTTATAAATGAATTAAATGAATTAAAACTTAACTCAGTTGCTAATGAATCGAAAAATGATCTACGGTTTAATATAGTAGTTGTAAACTGTTCTTTAAATGTTACAATATCATTATCTTTTAATAACTCATATGTGCCTCTTAAACTGTCACTAACAGTTATTATAGCATTACGTCTATCTATTTGTAAATCTTTAACAGCACCACGTATTGTGTTATCAATATAATTATATGTAAAACTCATAGGTTTATTATTATGCGCACCAATATATGCTTTAATTGAATTTGATTTCTTTTTTGGTTTAAAAGATGTAGTTGATATTGCTGAACCATCAGTACGTCTAACATAATCACCATTTTCATCAAGTACAAAATTAGTATAATCTAACAAACCTCTGTAGTATGTTCTAAATGGTTCACTTAAACTGAAGTCACTAGTTGGCTCTATTGCATTAGGTCTAACTAATGTTGCTTCAAAACTTCTTTTACTATTAACTAATCTACTATTATAATTATTAATTGTACTTAATAATTCACTTTCAAATACTTTACTATCTTGTATGAATTTAATATCATCAAATGTTTTTAACGCTTTAAACGATGAGCCAATTGCTTCACGTTGGAATGGCATCATAGTAATATTAGCTTGTAATGAATTAGGGAATCCTTGTATACTTTGTATATTAATATTAGCTAACACAACAGCTACATAATCTGACTCATCTTTAATTTCATGAAAGAAATTAGAGATGTCTTTATTATATATATTAACAAATGGTGCTCGTTTAAACATAGCAAACAATGGTAGCAATTGATAATTAATAGCATTAGCATTAGGAAATATTAAAGTTAAAGATATATCTTTACTCTCTTGTGCTGATGGTATTTTTGGATTACCAGTTGTTCTAATAGTTGGGAAGTATTGATATCCATTTTGAGTATTAAATGACAGCTGAGTTGGTGACACTAGAAAATTTATGTCACCTATTTTTAACAAACCTTTAATAGCTAACCTAGGTTGTTTTTTAATAGTCGATTTAAGTGCATCATTAGATACATATTCGTACTGAATACCAGCAACTGTTGTAATAACGTCTTTAGTTTCTGCTGATAATTTATTGTAATCTAACTTAAACTTCTGATATGTTATAATGCTGTCAACTGCATCTGATGCAAGTGCTGGAAATGTACGAACGCGATCATCGTCAACTTTGGTAACTAACACAATATAATCAGTTTTACCACCACCTCGTGTCTCAAATCGTTGAGCACGTAGTAAATCACCAGCTCGTAAATTAAGGTCCTTTAAATTTGAACCAGTACTAGGTTTTCTATTATAATGTTCTATTGTTATCAACATGTTTGATAATATATCCTCAACACCTAGAAGTACATCTTCGTGATATGGTGGTATATTAAGTAAACCTGTTGTTCCAATCTCCCACGCATAATTAGACGCATATGGAATCAATGTAGACTCATACATACCGTACGTACTACTAAATCCTATTAATGGATTTTTTTTAGTAAAACTATTTACTGCATCTGATAGATATGTTGCCATTTGGTTTTCAGAGAATACTCGGTTTAAATTTGTTGCCATAGTTAAAGTTATCCTCTACTATAATTTAATGGATTAGTTGATATAGGATTATCCATATCTATAATATTTACTTGTGTTTCTTTATTATTTATTGACAATAATATATCATTGATTTGTGAAATTAATAAGCTACTATCAAAATCACCATCAGCATCAACTGTTATGCTAGCTTCAATTATACTCATAATTCACTCCTATTACATGTATTATATAGTATAGTGTATTATACGTATCTGTTATGCTCACTTGAACCAAATGGTCCAACATAACCCATAGCATTAATTCTATTTATTTTAATAGGGTTTCTACTAATCTTAGAATTATGATTACTTTTAAATATATTATTTTTAAATAGTGAATCACTCAAGCTAGCACCTTTAGCTTTATTAAATTTACTCTGATCTAAATCATTCATATAAACAAATGCTTCTTTTGAGAATGATGCATTAACCGTATCAATTGCTAAATCTCTATGTAACTCTAATTCTGAATTTAAAAAGTTATTTTTACTATCTATGCTACCAACATTTGTACCAACCATTGGCGTAAAGAAGCTAGCTGCTAACATTCCAATAGCTGCACCAGCTGCGAATCTTCCACCAGATCGCATACCCTTACTAGTCATTAAATCATCAAACTTATGTTCGTTATATTTTTGAAATAATAAAGAACCTTTATTCTTAATAGCTCTGATTGCATCGAAATCGGTTTCTTTTTTAAATAACATATCGGCTTTACCCAACAATGAATGCATCATAGATACACTACTTTTTTCAATATCAAAAAACTTAGTCATCATATCATCATTATCAATTTGCTCAATAAGAGCTAAATCATATACACTAGCTGTTTCACTACCATTAATTATTTTACCTTCAGCTTTTCTCATAGCTCCAGCTTCAGGTGATTGTTTCATTAATTCGAGAACAGCTCTATCACTATCTATAAAGTTATTAAAATGTTGTATTTGTTCTGGTATTAAATACTCATCAGTGTCTTTATAAAATTTACTTATTAAACCTTCTGCTAATGCATGTGCGTCTCTATCTGTTCTAGTTGGATCTTGCAAGTACATACTAACTCTAGATAAACGTGCTGCATCTTCAGCGGTTGTATCGTGCTTACCCATTTTGATTGATAGTTGAGTTAATACACCTAAACCAGATTCAATAGAACCAAACAATTCAGTATATCGTAATGAATTACCAGGTGCAACTTTCTTAAGTGTAATTAAATCTCTAGTACGCTCACGCATTGTGGCAGTTACTGCACCAATTTGGACAGATGCAGATGTTGCTAATGATGCTGTTTCAGAATGATTTTCAATTGCATGAGCTAATAAATTTAAATTTTGACCATGAGCAAATTCAACACCACCTAGTTTTTTTAATGTTTTAGCATACATATTATTTTCATACTCATTCATGTATTGCTCAACACCCATAGTCTTTTCAACTAACTTACCGTCATGTGTCATTTGACCTATAGTATATTGTGTTTCACCTGGGCCTTGATCTGTTCTAATAACTAAACCCTTCTGATTGTATAAATTTATTGTAGTTGTAAAATCATTAAATTTACTAAGATGTTTATGAACTGCAGAAACCTGTTCTCTATATTTATCTAAACCTTTAACAGTATTAAATGCTAACATCATTAAGTTTGTGCGGTCACCATCAGTATCAGCTTTTTGTAATGCACCTAATGCTGATTGCATATATAATCGTTGAGAGTCAATACCCGCTGCCTCCATAAACATATCAGACATACCTATTATTTGTGATTGTATTAATCCTAGTTGAGCAGATGGTTCAGTTGGGAACCTAGTCATTAGTCCACCAGCAACAGCGTGTCCCTTTTTTATTTTATCCATCTCAAATCTTAAATCTTTATCAGCATTAGCATACATGTCACCCCATGTTATATTAGTACCATCAGCTTGATTGAATAATTTTTGATCATTAAAGATATTAGAAGATGATGCAAATGTAGCAAATGAATCAGCATTAGCAATAAATGATACGTGTTTTTTAAAGTTCATTATCTCTTCAGCTGATTTATTTTTAAATAATTTTTTCATACGTTCACGTTGATACGGATTTTTATCACCTTGCTCAAACCCTTCAACCATAGCTTTAGCTTTTTCCACAATACTATCAGTTACATCATAGTGTGCATTTGTTCCTTTTAATATAGTAGATTGAGCTCCTTTGTTAAATCTGGAGTCTTTACCCATGTCTATTACATTACTCATCATATTAAAATATTCAAATGCAGTATCATTAAACATTCTATGTTGCTCTGCTATGTCGGCTTTACCATCTAACATTTCTTGTCTAAAATTAAGAAATGATTTTTCAAAATCAGCGACCATTCTAAATTCATCTGTGTGTCTACCAAACTGATCACCTAATTCATCATCAATATTATTCATTATATTAGACGTGTCTGCCCATTTAGGAACAACGAAACCATTCATAACTAACATACCATCATCATCCATAAACATTAACATATTTTTCTTATCAGCTGCACTCATTTTACCCATTAGTTTTCTCTGATTATTATAAAATCGTTTAATAGCTTTTATTTGTAGAGGATTTCTACTACCTTCTGTGCCTTCATATTGCTTTCCTAATTTATCTAAATCTATTCTAAATTGATCACCATTACTATCTAATATTGCGGATTTAGGTGCACGCATTCCACCTTTTTGAAAACCAGTTATAACACGCATGTTATCTTTTCCAGCTAAATCAGTATACATATGAGCATCACCATTAGATATATATGAATTATTTTCTAATGCTAACTCGACTGCCGCTTCCTTATACTCTACTTTTTCTCTTATAATTTGATTCTTAATATCTTCAGTTACTAAGTTAGGATCAATAGTTGCTAGTATTTGCTCTATCTTTAGAATATCAGCGGCATTATGTTTTGATTTTTTTAATTTAGCTAACTTCTTTTTAAGTTTATCAATAGTGTGTTTTTTAGTTAATACTTGGTCTAATGCATCTAAATCTAATTCCGCACCAGCTGCTACTAATGATGATATTGAATTATCATTCATTGCTTTAACTACATTAGTTACACTTTTAACTAAATCAATATCTCTATTAGAGCTTTTATAACCAGTTGAGCTCATCATAATATCTTTATCCATGTCAGTTACAAATGGGGATGTAAGCATATTATTAAAGTAACCATGACGTAAAGTAATATCAGCATTAGTTTCCCATGTTGACATTTTATCTCCACCAGACATTGTAATTTCTTTAATTGTATATGTTCCTAAACCAAATCTGGCAACACCATCCTTTTCCATAGCAACAACATCCATGACATCATGATATAGCTTAGGTACACGCATGCCATTTATAACTTTAATAGCTTCATCACCTAAACCTAAAAATTCATCTAATGTTAAGTTTTTATATTGTTTATATTTTTTATTTTCTCTTAGATTATGTTCAACCATTTTCATTGGATTAGCTAATTTTCTATGTTCATCCACTAATGCTATAACATCAGCATTTGCTGATTTAGTTCCACCATACCCATCATTTTCTGCAACTAATAGTTTATTAACCTGTTTAGCACCTCGTTTAATATTTGCTTCATCTGTTTTCTCACCACCTCCAAATAGATTATAATATGTTTTCATCTGTTGATAGTTCCAAACTAATTCATCACCTATATATCGACCAGCTCCCATAATATCTGTTAATGATATTGATGATGCACCAGCTGCTATTTTATGCGCACTTTGATCTAAGAATTCATCTTTCATTCTTATAGCTCTAAATCCATCTACTGATTCATATGTAGCTCCACCTAATGGTTCCATTAAACCAGCTAAATGTTTTAATGCTGCAATTGCATCCTTTTTAGTAGCAGTACCTCTATATTTTGGATCATTAAGAACATCATTTGCTGTATATACAATATGCTCAAATGCCATAGACTTCATAGTACCATGATAGTCTTTGTTAATAACTTCAAGAGACGTACTATATTCAGGTGCTTCAATGTTTCTTGCATGTGCTGCTTTTTCTAAAATGTCCTGGTCTAATGTAGAACCACGTCTAACAGTTTTACCACCGTGAACATTACCAATAGCATTTTTACCACTACCTCTTCTAGCAATTTGCAAAGTGATATTAGAAACTCTATTATCATTTGGATCAACACCCAATTCTATACCAACAATGTTAGCTATCTCGTTGCGTCTTAGTGTTACTTTCTCATCACCTAACATCATCTCCATACCAATAGCATCAGCTCCTGAAAGCTCTATGCCTCCACCTTTCATCTTAGCAAGTTCTTCTCTAAATGCTAACTCTAAAAATGTTTTAGTTGTTTTGGTTCCTAATTTAAAACCATCAGCTTTTGCACTTTCTCCAACTGCTGTAGACATAGTCTTAGTCATAAAATCAAATATTCTATTGGACATAAGTGCTGTTCCAGCACCTTCATTATAGTTTGCTGTTTTTAATTTAGCAGTCACATTAGTAGCAAATCGTCCATCTAACCAGTGTTCCATTTTAGCAGAAGTGACACCTATACCTTCTTGTCCACCATAACCACCAACTAATGATACGGTTCTCATAACTAAATGTTGACCAAATCTATTAGCATCCATTCCAGCTGTTTGATATGCGAATTGACTTGTACGTTCTTGAAATGAACCAGATATTGCAGCTCTATGTCTCCATGCTGGTGCACCACGATCTTTAGCTATGAACGGTGTGTTACCAAATTGGTGTAACTGTTTAGCTAATGGATTAATTGCCCAAAATGGATTAAAGAATGCTGGGTTAATAGTAGACAGTTTTCCACGAACCTGTTGTACTAATGATAGTCCCTGGAACATACCTTCTCTATTGAATACATTCATGTTTTGCATCTCTGCATAATCAGCTGCAGTTTTAGATCCACGCTTTTGACTATATTGATCTACAAGAGCACTAACATATCTCACCTGCTCGGCAGTATCATCGATATTCCTACCAAACAACTCTATAGTACCAGCGTGTATTACATCTAATAACATTACATCAGTCGCAGCAGATGCGTGTGCTTCAATATTACCACCCGTAGCAGTATGTAATATAGAGTATGCTGATTCTTTATTAGCTCCAGTTGATAATATACCTTTACCAGATAGAAATTTAATAGTAGATTTAATATCATCACTTGTTTGAAAACCTTTAAACCCAGCATCAGCTGCGAGTTGAGGGAATGCTCGTTGCATCATATCAGTTGCAGTAGAAACAACATTACTTTTTTCAAACCCAGGTAATCCAGCAATTAATGTTCTACGTAAATCAGTTACGTCAATAATTTCAACATAATCTTTTAACTCAGGAAGTCTAGATGTTAATGTCTGTAGTAAATGTAAGTCAAAATTCTTACCATTTGCTAATCTCAAGTACGTTTTCTTTTTAGTACTTTTAGCAGTACTAATTATTTGATCAATTATATCATTACCAAATTCTACTGTTGATGAATAATTTTGAGTACTAGTATCAGCCTTAGCCAAAACATCTTTTACAAATTTCAATACAACATCTGCGTCTGTTTCAGTTGCTTTCATTCCTAATGAGTCTCTGATATATCCAGAGAATTCTGATAGGTTTCTACCAGTAGCTCCAATTTTAGTTTTACTATTTAATAGACTATTAATTTCTTTAAGAGCACCTTCATTATTTCTAGCACCAACCATTGCTGCTACGTCAGTCAAACCATGTTCTGATAAAGCGTGCGCCGATGATATCTGTTGTATTCTTAAATCAGTTCCATCACCATTTGAAATAGATAGTCCAGCTGACCATATTGCTGTTGTTTCTCTAGCTGGCATAAACGTTGGTGATGATACACCTGTTCCGATTAACTGAATAGTTTCAAAGTCTAATGTTATAACTTGAGCTTGTTTACCAAGAGCAATCATTTGTTTTGTGTCATGATATGCTTGTACTCCACTCTTATAGTCAGCCATTCTATTCTTTTTACCTTGAGTAGTTAAACCATGCATCTCTGCTTCAAATCTATCTTCAATAACATTACGTTTATAAACATCTCTTAATGTATGTTCCATTGGAGCTATACTTGCTTGACTTAATTTGAATCGTTTTTTCAATAATGATAGTACACTCTCAACAGAAGTATGTCCATTATTTAATTTACTCTTAGTTATTTGTCTTATCTCAGATAAAAATGTCTCAAGCATTCTATTAGTTCCATCTGATTCAGCTAGTGCATTACCAAACTGATGTGTTACGTGTGATGAATTACCTAATCCAACACCAGCAGTATTATCTACGCGTGGAGAATAACCATCAACAGTTGTTATTGGTATTGCTACTTTATCGGCGCTATGTGATACTTTACCGTTTATTATTGGTCCTTTTGAAATTAGAGTTATTTCAAAATAATCATCTGTTAACATTTGACTACCATAGTTAACTAACTCAATATGTATATCAGCCATGCTACCTTCAACTGATACTGCAGTTTGTAATTCTGCTGCGATTTTACTAAGGTTTGTACTATACTGCATAACTTGAGCGTTGTGTGTTATGTTTTTACCTAATGGGTCGGACAATGAACTATTAACTTTTTGACTAATAACGTCTTGTGATTGTCCACTCTTACTACTATATAGTTCAGTAGAATAATTTTCTAATTGAATAGCACCTTCAGATATGGCTGATATCATTCCAGCTAAATCACCTTTAACTGAATTATTTATTATACTATTTTGTGATAACGGAATTATTCCATTTTCAGCATATGTTGAGTTCTTAGCTACACCAAAACTATCAGCATTAGTTGTAACTTGTTGACTCATTGTTCCAATAACATCTTTATATAATTCTTGATAACGTTTATTATCTGCAACTAAATTTTTATGTCTTGAGTGTATATTTTGTAAATCGGAATTAGTAACATTGTTACCCATCTCTATATCTTGGAAATCATAGAAGTCTACGTCAAGACCAAACTGATTATCAATACCTTCTTGTGTAAATCGTTGAAGTGTCTCTAATCTAGCTGCAGCTATAACATAGTTTGTTCCAGACATACTATTAATTGTAACTGTAGGATCATAATATTGTTTAATATTTAACATTTCATCGTGTAATAAATTACCACTAGTATTACCTAATATAACATTAGTAATATGTTCTTCTGCATTGTTTATAGCTTTCAATACTGATTCTGTATTAGAATCAGCATCAAATAAATGTTTAAATGCTTGTCCAGTTTGATCGGAATTAGGGAGAGTTGCAAACTTAAATGTTCCAACATTAGTATCTATACTTGTTCTAAAATCAGATACGTGGAAATTATCTTTACCAGTTATTTCTCGCCCTCTAGCTTCCATTTTAGAGAGTAGATTATCAGATTGTGTATCAGCAGCGATAGCTATAGCTTTACCTGTTGGTCCACCCATCTTAACAGCTAAACCGACAATACCAACTAATGCCATTCCGCCAACCATTACACGACCAAACCAGTCTTTATTATAGCTGAACTCATTATCAGTTATTTGTTCACCATTAATTCTACGCTCAATACCCATTACATAAACTTCCTTCTAAAATCAACAGCAGATCGTATAGCCTGCGTTCTATCGTGTTGTATAGTTAATGTTACTCTATTAACACTATCACTAACATGATTATTTATATTAACTCTAACTCTACCTTGTACACCAAAATGAGATAAGATATTTTGAATAGCTGATCTTATAACACCAGGATCTAATGCTGCACTATTATCATATTCAACATCAAATGGACTAGATGAAACTATACCTTGCCCACCACTTTGCATACGCATAAGTTGTTCCGACCAACCTAAACCAAAATCGTGAGCATTCATGCCTTCATTATTAATCGCTTTAAGTTTAGTGTCTTCTAACATTACACCAGGATCAAGTTCACGCATATCATATCTTGGTGCATTAATATTATTTAATAGACCAGCAGATTGCTTATCTATGAATGATTGAGTATTAACTTTAGAACCTTCTTTTTGCCAATGCATTTTTAATACTTCACCTAATCTACCAGGAACTGATTTTAATATCTCTTGTTGTTTATTAGTATCTGTTTCATTTAACCAAGCTGAAATATATGGACGTTCAGCATCGTATGATGCTCTATAGATATTAGTATAGTCTGTGCTTTCATTATTAATTAAACTATGAAATGTTGCACTTGATGCATTTTTAAATCTATCATACTCCATACCTTCACTTAAATTAGCCATACGTTCATTTTTATAATATTTCATAGTATCAAAATAATCATTAATTTGACGTTCTTTTTTCCTAGCACCTGGTGTATAATTCTTATCTCTAAACACCATGTTACCTAAGCCAGTTGCTGCACCAATGATACCACCAGCGACAGCCATAGATCTTCCACCTAATAAGTAACCTGCATCCATAGCACCAGTAACGGCACCTCGTAATGGATCAGTTGAACCAACAACCTTATTTACTCTTGTTTGACCAAATGAACCCCATGGGTCATCCCATGGGGTAAACTCTTTACCTAGTACCTGTAGTTGTCTATAGTGTTCAGTTGGATCTTTAAATGCAAAGAACTTATTAGTTAAGAATGTATCAGTGTTTGTAAAACGTTCCCATGCTGCTCCTATTACTCGTTCTGGCATTGAATATTCAGAAGCAGCTTTCATATTCTCATTTAAATTTTGAGAATTATACTCTGCGTCTGGTGACATAATTTGTCCAGTAAATCTAGTAGGATATAATTCGTATGTTCTAATAGTTGCTTCTCTATGTTTAAGAGCTTGACTATATTTTTTAACATCAAGTTCACCTAACATATTAGCTTTCATCTGCTGTTGTACAACAGACTTTGCTTCTTTAAATTCTTTAGAAGCTGGAGCAACATCAGCAAGTACTTTTAATCTATCAACCCATGAGTAAGAGAAACCTTTTGACATCCCTTCTTTACCTTGAGCTAACATATTAGACGCAATCTTACGAGCTTGTTGTATTTTTTCTAAATCTTTTGCATATCTATTATAGCTATAATCCATTTCATAAACTTTAAAGTTAGCTGGGTTATCTCTTGATACATATAAAATTGTACCTTTTTTCATACCCATTTCATGTAGATAGAAGTTAAGCTGACCAACGTGTTGATACTTAGCTCCATCTAATTTCTTTAAACCTTTTTCAGATATAGATTTGATTTCTAATGCGCGACGACCACCACCACCAAAACCATCTTGTATAACTCCATCGATGTGACCAGATATATTATTGCGCTCATCATATACAAAGTTCTCAGCTGATATAAGTATATTCTCTGCCTTAAGCCATTGTTGTATATTTTCGTGGAACGCTGTACCTGTTTCTAGAATCTCGTGTTCTTCTTTAAGTAATGGACTTTTAAATCCAGTAAAGTATGCTACAATATCTTTAACTTGTCCACCGAACATAGATGCACGACCAGGCATACTTAAATTAGTTTCATGTGTGCGTTCATATGCGCGACCAGGTAATCTAATCTCACCTTTCATTATCTTCTCATAAGGGTCACCTGTTAAGAATCTTGCAGGTAACCAGTTAGGTAACATGTTTGGTATTGGGTTAACACCAGCTTCTTTATAATCTTTTTTATATATAAATCTACGCATAGCTTCCGATAGTGTACCAAGACCACCTGAATTTAAATCATTATACGCTCTAGACATAGATGCCATTCTACCAGCTGTTTCAATAGTTGGTCTTATAGTTTGTTCAGATACAAGTTTAGTTCTTGCTGTTTTACTAGCAAAACCAACTAGACCCATTGCATTTTCCATATTACTCAATGCGTCATCAGCGACCATTTGTCCAAAATGACCATGTGATGAATACACATGTGAACCCATAAAGCTACCTCTGTTATGACCCATACGTGGG
>Ga0256827_10002523_pt1 | contig 11741 bp, 13 predicted proteins | sample CV84metaG_FD_185977 | JGI IMG/M metagenome (GOLD analysis project Ga0256827, IMG submission 185977) | Hydrothermal vent microbial communities from East Pacific Rise, Pacific Ocean - CV84 | ecosystem: Environmental > Aquatic > Marine > Hydrothermal vents | place: Pacific Ocean: East Pacific Rise... | reverse complement strand
ATATGAAACCCATTATAGAGATAAAAAATCTCTCTTTCTCTTACCATAAACAAAAAGTTTTAGAAGATATTAACCTACGCGTAGAAGAGAAGGATTTTTTAGCCATCATTGGACCAAATGGTGGAGGAAAATCGACCCTACTAAAACTTATTTTAGGTATTAACAAACCCCAAGAAGGAACTATTTTAACCTTTGGAGAGCCACCAAAAAAGAACCTTTCTAAAGTAGGCTATGTTCCTCAAAACACCAATGTTAACATTGACTTCCCTATTAAGGTTATAGAGGTAGTTCTTATGGGTCACATTGGTACAAAACGCCCTCTTTTTGGTTATGCCAAAGAGGAGACCATGTGTGCCATGGGAGCCTTAGAACAAGTAGGCATGGCAAAGTTTGCCAATGAAAAAATAGGCTCACTTTCAGGTGGACAACGCCAACGGGTTATGATAGCCCGTGCTTTGTGTGCCCATCCTCAGATACTTATACTTGACGAACCTACAGCGAGTATAGACATTGATGGTCAAAAACAGATATATAAACTGCTTCAAGATTTAAACCAACATATTACTATTATTGTAGTCAGTCATGATATCTCGGTCATTATGCAATATGCAAATAAAGTAGCCCACATTAACAAACGGCTTACCCATCACCATATTAACGAAGAGAATAACCTAGAACATGCTTGTGAACACTTCTGTGAAGTCGAGATGTTCAACCAATTTAGGGAGAAGAAAGAGTGTTAGAAGCATTAAGTTACCCATTTATTCAAAACGCCTTAATGGCTGGTCTTTTGGTCTCCATGGCTTCAGGAATCATCGGTTCACTCATCGTGGTTAACCGTATGGTTTTCTTAGCAGGAGGTATTGCCCATACAGCTTATGGTGGTATCGGTATGGCTGTCTTTTTTGGGCTTCCTATCTTTTTAGGAGCCTCTGTATTTGCCGTTGGTTCAGCACTTATTATTGCCATGATTACCCTAAAGCATCGTGAACGTATGGATACATTTATAGGGCTTATGTGGGCTGTGGGCATGGCTGTAGGGGTAGTACTCATCGACCTAACCCCTGGCTACAATGCTGACTTTATGAGCTACCTTTTTGGTTCTATTTTAGCTGTAAGCCAAGAAGATTTATGGTTTATGGGTGGACTGTTGGCACTTATAATCTTTATTATGACCTTTTGGTATCGTGATATTTTGGCTGTCTCCTATGATAGTGAATATGCCAATTTAAGAGGAATAAATGTCCGTTTCTTCTATACGCTCATCTTGGTACTTTCAGCACTTACCGTAGTTGTTGCCATAAAAGTTGTGGGGCTTATTTTGGTTATTGCCCTACTGACCATACCTGTATATATTGCCGAAAAGCTCTCTACCACCCTCTACATGATGATGATACTTTCAGGAATTTTCTCTTCTGTTTTTACCCTACTCGGACTCTATGTTGCTTACGAATATGACATTGCTTCAGGGGCTTCGATTATTTTGATTTCTGCTTTTTCTTTGTTCCTATTTTTAGGTATTAATAAATTAATAGGAAGATAGGAGAAATAATGTTAAAAAGTATAGCATGGGATGTAGCACGAATGCTTTTATGGAGTGCTATTGTAGGTTTTTTATTTGCTCTTTCTCAAATAATTCCTTTGGGCATTTACAGTTTTTTAACTGAGCCAAACTTTAGTCTAAATATGCTTAGAAGTCTCATGAGTAAAGTAAGTACCAATGCCCTTCTTATGGCAATAACCGGCATAGGTTCACTCATTTTCTTACTGCCACTTTTAATAGCTCTTTTAAAAATTAGAGGCTCCAATGTTAAAGCTTTTTTCCCCATGAAAATACTAGACCCAAAGCAGTTTATGCTCTGGATTGTTCTAGCCACAGGCTGGATGTATGGGCAAGACTATCTTATGGAGTTGTTTCATATTGTCAAAATTCCTGATGCGATGCTCAACATTACTTATCCTAGTGAGTTTTCTAAATGGTTACTTATATTAGGCGTGGGTGTTATGGCTCCTATTTTAGAAGAGTTAATCTTTAGAGGTTTTTTACTAAAAGAGTTCTCTTACACCTTTTTAGGTACCACAGGAGCTGTGTTGGTTACCTCACTAATTTGGGCTCTTATTCACTCTCAATACGACTTAGTTTACTTAGCCATTATCTTTGTAACGGGTCTTATTTTAGGTACAGCTAGAGTTCTAAGCCACTCTATCTTGGTTCCTATTACGATGCACATACTCTTTAACTTGTCGGCAGCCATTGAGCTTTATAGACTTAAAGGTTTTTTATAAAACAATCTTAAAAGCTATCTAAAACATGCTAAAATACCCCATGAATATTCTAATAATAGACGACAACCAAGAGATACTTTTTGGGGTAGAAAAACTTCTTAAATCTTCTCATTATCATACCGATACAGCCTCTACACTGGGTTTGGCTGAAAAGGCTTTAACTCAACATGAATATGACCTTATCATACTCGACTGGATCTTGCCTGACGGTTCTGGAGTTGAATTTTTAGCTCGACTACGTCAGGAGTATTTGGCAACACCTGTACTGCTGCTCTCTTCTAAGTCAGAGATAGATGAAAAAGTTGAAGCCCTAGACAATGGTGCTGATGACTATTTGGCTAAACCTTTTTCTAACATTGAGCTTTTAGCCCGTATACGGGCTTTACTACGTCGTGAGAGTAACTATAAAAAAGCTGAAATGACCATTGAAAATATGTCAGTAGACCTTGCAACACATAAAGTAAAAGTTGATGGGAAAGAAGTAGAGTTAACAAAAAAAGAGTTTAGTCTTTTAGAGTTGTTACTTCTAAACCAACAAGTGGTCTTGACACGCTACCAAATAAACGACCACCTTAACCATGACTTTGATAGTTTAAAACATAGTAACTTGGTCGATGTACACATAAAGAACTTGCGTAAGAAGTTGGGTTCAGCTTCAACACTTATTGAAACGGTTCGAGGTGTTGGATTTCGGATTAAAGTGCCGAAAACCTAAAAACAGCTTTTACTCCTCTGTTTAACCCTTCACTCTCGATAGTTATCTCTCCATTAATAAGCTTTGCCATTTTTTGGCTTAGTGCCAAGCCTAAACCTGTACTGTGGGAAACCTCTCGGCTATGGGCTTGGTAGAACTCTTGAAATAAAGCTTTTTGTTTCTCTTTAGCTATTCCTATACCTGTGTCTATAACAGTAAATGCATAGCTTCCATCTTCTTCTTTTCGTAGATAAGTTATTATTTCACCTTTATCTGTATATTTTACAGCATTAGAAAGTAGGTTCATAACCACTTGTTTAAAGAGATTTACATCTGTATCTATTAACACATCTTGGGTGGATATCTCTCGAATCAGCTTTAAACCTTTTTCTTCTATAAGAGGTTCTACTATCTCTATCATCTCTTCTATTATATTAAGTACATAGACTTTTTCTTTATTTACTGGCATCATGTTTGATTCCAGTTTAGAGAGTTTTAACAGTCCATTTATCATGCCTAGAAGATGCTCTGAAGAGTTCTCTATTCTGCCCAATATCTCTACCTCATCATCCCCTACTTTTGAACTTACCATAAGGTGTTGAGTAAGCGTTAAAATAGACCCTAAAGGGGTACGTAACTCATGTGACATGGTAGAGAGAAAAGTACGTTTTAACTCCAAGACCCCTTGTGTATGTTCCAAAATCTTTATCTGTTTTTTAGAGAGTCGCCAGACCACAAAAAGAAGTGCCAAAAGGGAAGCTAAAAAAGCAGCAAGAAGAATTTTTTCTATCTCTCTAAGACTCTCTAATGCTGACTCTTTTTCATAAGACAACAAGAGCCTCCACTTAGCCAATACACCTTTTAAGCTTTTAGATACCACGATAGAGTTTTCATCTATTTGCTTATTTTTTATATTAGAAATTTTTTCTACCCAAAGCTTCTGATGAGGGTTATTGCTTTTTAATGAAGCTAAACTTTTTAAAGGATAAAGAAGATGAAGCGAACCTACTTCCTCTCCTTCTTTAAAAGAAGTATGTAGAGTAGTAGAAAACTCTAAATACTCATCTTCATTATAGTTTTGAGTGGAACTACTTATTATTTGTCCATCTCTTTTTGCCAATAAAACTATGCCTTCTCCTAAATCTTTTGATTTCTTTTCTAAAAGAACGGTTATACGTTTATCTACATCATTTGCTAAAACATCATCCATAACTTCCAATGTTGATAAAAAGTTCAACTCCTTTTGTAGACTCTGCATATGATTTTCTAGCAATTTTACTTCTGTGTTTAATTGATAGGTAAGATTCTTGGTTACTTTGTTTAAAAGTACTTTTGATTCAAAGCTCCAAATATAATACATCGTACCTAACTGAATAAACATAATGAAGAGTAACATGGAAATAAAAATCTTATAGGTTTCACTTAAATTACTCCAAAACTTTTTCATGGGCATTCTCCTCTATAGAGTACTTTTAGATTTTTATCTAAGCTCTCATTTGCATCAACATACCCTATGGTTGGATGTACATTTTCAAAATAAGAGAAAAGCATCTCAACCGATGTAACAACTTTTGGTGGGCGTTTACCATTATAGTAAGCTTTACGCCAATACCTCTCTAAACTTCGCTCACTCTTTTCTAAAATTGTACGTTCAAAACAGAGACGCATAGGATGCTTATACCTATAATTCATAGCCAACACTTTCTCTCCATCTATAAAACGTTTTTTATCTAAAAATATAGACTTTATCTCCTCTTTTGTCAAGTTATCTTCTGGGAAATTTTCATCGCCTACTACAACCAGTTCTTGAGCCATAAGCACAGTACCAAAGAGAAAAGAAAAAAGTACTCTAACCATTAAAACATCACCGAGAAAGAGGCTACAAAACGGTTTAGTGGTAAATCACTATGATGAACATACTCACCTTTTAGTGCCATGTTAGCCAATGGTCTGTAAACATACCCAAGTAAAGAAACAACCTCTTCTGTAGCCAAGACCTCATCTTTATAAGCTTCTAAACGCAGCACAGCATTTTGTTGTTTGGCAAAATTCCATGATGACTGTACATAAGCACTGTAAGGTTTACTAAGTCCATCTTTAGCATTTTGAGTAAAGAGTTCACTTTGTAGTATGACATTTTCAAACTCATATGCTATCCCTAGACCTGCATAGTAAGCTTCGTTTTGACTCTTCTCTTCTCTGTAGTAACCAGCAGAAAATGACCATGTAAGTTCATCAAGTACATCATGATATGACATAGCCACATGTCGGTCAATAAGCAAGTAAGATTCATCCCCTATATCTCGGTTATTTTGAACTGTTAAGGAAAATCTATCATCATCATTAATCTGCTCAATATAACTGATACCAGTGGTAGCTTTGGGGTAAAGGTAGTGTGTCATATGAGGCATAGTAATGGTCTCTTGCAAAATATTAACAGGGGCTTGGTTCCAGTAACCTATGTCAGAGTTAAAACGTCCTACTCGTATGCTACGCTTATCATCAAGAGCATAGGTTAACTGTAATCGTTCTAGATTTAAATCTATATCAGAACTGCCATTACTTTTTCCATCTATATTTAAACTAGAGACCTCAATTTCACTTAAAAAATCAAAACGATTTTTATTGGCAGAGAGCAAAATAGAAAGATCATCAAATATAAAACTATCATCTGCTTTCTCATCACAGATAGCATCTATATATCCACCTATGACAAGAGGAGTATGAGGAATATCCCAGCCATAAGTTATGGGTTCAGCAGAAAAAAGAAGTGTTGAAAACATTATAATAGAGACTATTCTTTTCATTAAAATACTTTTTAATTTAGCTTATCACAAAAAAACTTCATGAAAACTTCATAAACTTTTTCTACTATTCTTTATTATTAAAACATTAAGGAAATTTCATGACTAAGAAAATAATTTATGCTCTTCTCTTCTCAACCATCACCATGATGGCACTAGAGGTAGGCGATACCATCCCAAAAAATATTCAAGAAGAACTCAAAATGGATAACAATAAAACCTATATTTTAGATTTCTTTGCTTCATGGTGTAAGTCATGTAAAAAAGAGCTACCACTTGTTTCAGAAATTTACAATGACAAAGTTGTAGAAATAATAGGGGTTAATGTCGATAAAAAACAAGAAGATGGAGAAAAATTTGTAAAAAATTTGGCACTCCATTTTCCTGTCTATTATGACAGTGAAAAAACTATGGTTAAGACTTTTGACCCTATGGGCTTTCCTGCTATGTACTATGTAAAAGATGGAAAAGTACTTCATATTATCTTTGGAGCTGTCGATGAGATAGACAAACAAATAACAGAAGATATGAAGGAGATAAAATGATTAAACTTACAGCAATAACAATTATAGCTCTTTCCATGATGGGCTGTTCTATAGTAAAAGAGGTCAAACCATGGGAAAAAGAGACATTGGCTCGACCTATTATGCAGTTTGGTAGTATACACCCTGAAATGACCAAGTTTGAGTCACATACTTACTTTTCAAAAGAAGCATCACGTGGTGGGTCAGGTGTTGCTGGGGGAGGTTGTGGATGCAACTAATTAACATAAAACTATCAGTGGTTACTACTTTGGCGATTATCGCTTCAAATGCACTCTATGCAGAAAACTACGTTGCTGTTGAGTTTCTACAGTACGATGAAAATAATGACAGAGTTTCTGTTTCAGCTCCAACACTTAGTGCCAGTTACGACATAGGAACAGACTACACTGTAAAAGCAGACTTTGTTCACGATGCAGTAAGTGGTGCCACTCCTGTTTGGCAGTCAGATACAGCTTCAGGAGCCAGTAAACGAGATGACTCTGGTGATTATGTCTATAAAAATCAAGAGTTTAAAGAGGCAAGAAATGCTGGTTCAGTTATGCTAACTACCCGTTTTGATAATCGTGATGAACTCTACACAGGTATAGATATTTCAAGAGAGAGTGACTTTGACTCAAAATCGCTCTCTGCTGAATACATGCACTATACTGACAAGTCACACAATCAGTCTATAAACATAGGGGCTTCTTTTGCATACAACGAAATACTCTCATATGACTACGACACAGGTTCTGGTGCATCAGCTAAAGAGACTGCAACAAGCATTAACCTTCAAGGTGGTATAGCTCAAGTACTCTCTGAGAGTTCATCTGCCAAAGCAGAAGCTTTTGTTATAGTCGATGATGGGTACTTGACCAATCCACATGCTACAGTAGTAAGAAACTACGGTACAGCAGAGCAGAAACTAACAACTGAAAAACGACCAGATAAACGTACAGCTTATGGTGCAAATTTAAAGTATATTAGCATGATAGGCAACGATGTGAGCTACCAAGCCAACTATAGATTTTATACCGATGATTGGGATATAAGCTCTCATACTATTGATAACGATATTTACTATGCCATGAATGATGATTTAACTTTTGGTTTAGGATTAAGGTATTACACCCAAACAGAAGCCTCATTTTATAATGAGAAAAAAGATTTCTTTAAAAACGAAGAGTTAGCCTCTAGTGATGAGCGTCTGAGCAGTTTTAACGCTTTAACCTACAAAGCAAGTGTTGACTACACGATTAATGATGATATTAGCTATAATCTGGGAGCAGAGTTTTACTCACAGTCTACAGGACTGGACGCGACCATGATAACAACAGGAATAAAATATAAATTTTAAACAGCATATCTACAAATTCACGGTGATGACCTCACCGTGTGAAGTTCATATCTACTGTCATGATGAGGTCAAAGCTCGAAATATTGCCAAGAAAATCTTGACCATGGCAAAAGAGTTGGAGCAGAAATACAACTTTTATAATCCCGACTCTTACCTCTCAGCCATAAACCAACGAAAAGTAGAGAAGCTTGATGCACAAACTAAAGATTTACTAAGCAGAAGTAAACTCTTCTATAGTAAAACCGATGGAGTTTTTGATGTTACCATGGGAACATTAAGTAGCTCACGTAAACTCTCGACTATACAAGCCATAGAAGAAGCAACAGAGAAGTTAAAGCCTTTTGTAGGTGTAGAGCATTTTAAAATTCAACGAAATAAGATTTATTTTGATAACCCTCATACACTTATAGACTTGGGTGGAGTGGTTAAAGAGTTTGCTGTTGACCAAGCTGTAAAGATTCTAAAAAAAGAAAAAATAGTCTCTGCCCTTATAAACTTTGGTGGTGACATTTATGCTTTAGGAGCCAAAGCAAATGGTGAACCTTTTAGAGTAGGTATAAAAAACCCTCTCAAACCTATGGAATATATTACCCATGCAGATATAACAAACCAAGCTCTAACTACCTCTGCTTCGTATGAACGTAGCCATAAGGTGGAAAGCAAAGACTACTCACATATTATTACCAATAGCAGTTTACAGCAAGAGATTATTTCTTCAACGGTTATATCATCATCTACTCTTGAGTCAGGTATCTTTTCAACTTCACTTATGATAAAGCCTGATTTACAAACAAATTTAGAAAAAATTCTTATTTCGAAAGAGCTAAATATAATACATAATAACTAGTTTTACTAATTAATAAAATTTTAATATAAGTAAAAGTAGGTATAATTCATGAAAAAATAATATAACAAGGTAATTTTATGAAAAAACTTAATAAACTATTTTTACCAATTTTACTACTAACCTCAGCCATACATGCTGACAATAAAATCTATTCATTTATGGGAATACAGACTTCAGCTTCAAAGTTTGAAGATGTATCTACACCGACAATTGGTATTAAATATGGTAAACAATCAGAAAACATGAGAACTTCTATCTCATATAACTATGGAGCAAATGGTAGTGATTACTACCAAACATTGTTAATGCAAATGGATACAGGAGTTTTAATAAATACCTTTAGAGATATTGCTCTTAAACCTTATGTAGGTGCTACTGTAGGTGTTATGCAACAAAATGATGATAGTCTTATTCCTACAAGAGACAGAGGTTATGTTTATGGTGTAGATGCTGGTCTTACCTACATTTTAAATGATGCCATTGACCTTGATTTGGGTTATAGATTTCTAAAAACTTCAAAACTAGAAAATATTGACAAGATAAACGACTTAACTTTTTCAATGCACTACTTTTATTAGAAAACAAGTATAATGCCTTCATTAATTTATTGGAGTCCATCTTGTCATTTTTTTCTTACCAGACGATTAAAAGCGTCCTTTTCAAACTAGACCCTGAGACTGCTCACCTTATTGGTGGGTTAGGTCTTAAAGCTGCTGCTTATGCCCCTACTGTTCTAAAATTTTTCAAAAAACAATACTTTGTTCAAGACCCTATTTTAAAACAAAAACTTTTTGGAAGAACTTTTCATAACCCTGTAGGTCTCGCTGCTGGTTTTGACAAAAATGGTGAGTACATCACAGCCATGCCAACCCTTGGTTTCGGATTTACTGAGATAGGAACCATTACCCCTAAACCACAAGCAGGTAACCCAAAACCAAGACTTTTTAGACTAAAAGAAGACCGTTCTATTCAAAATGCTATGGGTTTTAACAACCTTGGTGCAGAGTACATGCTAAAGCGTCTGAACAAACTCTACTTTTTTGACTACCCTATTGGAGTAAATATTGGTAAAAACAAACTTACCCCTGAAGATAAAGCTCTTAACGATTATGAGTCACTACTTAACACGTTTAAAGACCATGGTGACTACGTTGTTATAAATATCTCTTCACCAAACACCCCAGGTCTGCGTGACCTTCAAAATGAAAAGTTCATTACCGACCTTTTCACCATGGCAAAAACCATTACCGACCAACCTATTTTCCTAAAAATAGCTCCAGACATGACAGAAGAAGATGCCATAGCCCTTTGTACCACAGCTGTTAACGCTGGTGCAGCAGGAATTATAGCAACCAACACTACCATAGACTACTCTGTTACAAAACATGCAAAAGACTTTGGTGGAATTTCAGGTGCATTGGTGCGTGAGAAGTCATACGAGCTGTTTAAAGCCATAGGAAAAGAACTACATGACAAAACCATGCTCATCTCAGTAGGTGGTATAGAGACAGCAGAAGATGCCTACAGACGTATAAAAGCAGGTGCAACTCTTGTGCAAGTTTACTCTATGCTCATCTACAATGGTCCGATAATGATAAAAGAGATAAATGAGGGGTTAATTAAACTGCTTAAAGCAGATGGATACAATCATATTTCAGAAGCTGTTGGGGCTGACTGGAAGTAAGGTGTGAAGGTGTTGTGATGCACAACACCTTCACATAGTATTAAATTATCTAATTTCATTTTATCTCATTAGCTCTTTTTATGGCTAGTATTTTATTGGGATTCCAGTGATTTGGTTCATTTCACTACTTTGGTAACGCACTCTTTTTTATGAGCTTCTTTTCATCAGACTTTACTTTACGTTCTAACTTTTTTAAATCTTGTGCAGCAGGTAATTCTTCTGGTTTAATTCCTCTCTCACCTAACAATGCTCTTACACTTTCATTGTTTTGTATATGCTCATTGCTAATCTCTTTTTCACCATACAAATTGTCTTTTTTAACATTGTGGTTAGTTATCTCTGTTGCAAGGTTCTTAGCTGTTATAGTTACAGTAGGTAAAAAGTCAGCCAATGGTCTACTCTTTGGAACTAAAAGTTTCTCTTTCATCTCTAGTGTACTCTCACCTCCAAAAAGTGCCATGTCACCCTTAGAACGAATACGAGCAAAACCTCCATTGTCTACCCCTCTCTGATAGATATGTTTAGAAAGTTCCGTCTCCGACTCTCTAAGTTTTGCTCTAGCTTCTAGCCTATCTTCTAACTCCATACGTTGTTGAAGTAACTCTTGCTGTCGTGTCTGCATAGCAAAATAAGTCTGAGCAAAAGCCACCTGTTCTTTACCACTGTCTCCATTTTGTGCTACTAAGTAACAAGCATAGCGTGTTAAGATAATGTCTTTCACTTCACGTGTTGCACCTGAACCAATAGTGACCATTTTTCCCACATGGCGAAAATGGTCTAAAACTTCTATATGGGAGTTCTCACATGCTTGTTTTGCTTTTTCTATGACGTTTAAAAACTTATCCCATCTTTTATATCCAAGTAACTCCTGCAACTCACGAGCATACCAATACTCAACCTCTGTTCCCTCTAACAGATTTGAGATACTGTTAAAATCATTTTGTAATATGCTTATTAACTCTTGGTTCATTAAAATTCCTTTTAAATTTTCTAAAGTTTAACATAGATAAACAAAGATGGCTTGAAATATGTCATATTGTCATGGTTTTATTTTTAATTAAGGTTTAGTAGTGTGCTATTTTTCAACTCACCATCAAATGAACATCTGTATAAATACAACTTCTAAATTATTTAATAGGGTTATGCTAAAGAGTGGATATTCAACGTCCGACTGACAGCCTCCCAATCTAATACAAAAACCCAAACAACCAAAGAGGTATCTTACCCCCAAACCCAATCTCCATATCATCCAAAGCCAAAAAAGAGTTAGGAATATTGGCTATCTGTTTAAAGCTTTTATTTGCTCCTCCTACCTCCACTGTAAACTTCTCATCTATCAAAAAATCTCCTCGTTCTACATAGTGAAGCTTATGTCCACTAGAGAGCATACTTGCAAAATAGGTCTCTCGTACTGTTCCTATATCTTGATTGTTACATAGAGCCGAGAAAAGGTTGGTATTGCCAAGGTAGAGTTTGTCAGGTTTGCGTATCGACTTAAATCGTTTGGCTTCATGAGAGATATGGTTAACAAGTTCAGCTCTGCCG
>Ga0256827_10002521_pt1 | contig 11747 bp, 11 predicted proteins | sample CV84metaG_FD_185977 | JGI IMG/M metagenome (GOLD analysis project Ga0256827, IMG submission 185977) | Hydrothermal vent microbial communities from East Pacific Rise, Pacific Ocean - CV84 | ecosystem: Environmental > Aquatic > Marine > Hydrothermal vents | place: Pacific Ocean: East Pacific Rise... | reverse complement strand
AGAGCAGAGTTATAAATTTAAACATGTGTTTCCTTTTTTATTTGTATACTATCAGTTAATTATTACATTAGAATTAATTTTTAGGAACTTAGATGAAAGAAAAGCTAAAACATTATGCCAAAGAGCTGGTTGTTATTTTTATAATTATGGTTGTATTTGCTAATATTATGAGTTTTTATAGAAGTACAGACTTAAACAAAAACTCCTTTTCAGTTACAAATATAACACTTTATGATGGCACAAAGTTTAATATGCCAAACAATAAACCTCTGTTAGTACATTTTTGGGCTACATGGTGCCCCACATGTAAACTTGAAGCTTCAAACATACAGAAAATTTCAGAAAATTATGAGGTGTTAACAGTTGCTGTAAAGTCAGGTTCAAACTTAGAAATAAGTCAGTTTATGCAAAAGCATAAACTCGACTTTAAAGTTTTAAATGATGATAGAGGTTCTATAGCAAGTGAATTTAATATAGCAGCTTATCCAACAACATTTATCTATAACAAAAATAAAGAGCTAATTTTTAATGAGGTTGGTTATACTAGCACATGGGGTTTATGGCTTAGAATGTGGTGGCTTGGCTATGAGCCAAATCCACCTAAAATATCATCCGATACATCATCTATCTCTAGCTTTTGATGATTTGCAAGAAAATGGGCTAAATCCCGCATATTCTGTTCATTTAACTTTTGTATAAACTGAGCCATCATCTGCTGAGAAACACTCAGAACATTTCCAGTTTTAAAATAATGCAGCCTCTTTAATAAGTAAATTTCTTTTTTATTCGCAAGTCGTGGGTATGTTGTACTCCCTTCAGCTGCTGCACCATGGCAACTTGTGCAGGCTTTAGCAAAAAAGATTGTTTCTCCTCTATTGTATGAAGCATCTGCACACAATCTACTCAACAGCAGTAATATAAAAATAATATATTTCAATTTAACAAACCTTTTTGTATAATTATACAAAAAAGTTGGGAATATTGCATCATTTTGAGTTTGAACATTTCTATCTATTTCTTTTACTTTTGCTTATTATCTGTATTTATAAATGTCCTCATGTAATAAGAACTCTTTTTTTTCCCCATTTACAGCTTTTTACAAAATTCACAAATTATATAAATAAAGAAAAACTTCTCTATTCTTTTATATTTGCACTCCTAGTCACAGCACTTACCTCACCAATAAGCTATGACTCAAAAATCTCCAATCATAGAAAGGGTCGTGACCTAATCTTTACACTTGATACAAGTGGTAGTATGGGAGAAAGTGGCTACTCAGCAGAGCAGAAAACTCAAGGTAAATTTGAACTACTAAAAGACTTAATTGAAGAGTTTATAACACATCGGTTTGACGATAATGTCGGTGTATCAGTTTTTGGTTCTTTTGCATTTTCAAGTGTCCCTTTAACTTACGATATGCAAGCAGTATCTTTTTTACTTAACTTTGTAGAAGTAGGTATTGCAGGGGAAAATACTGCCATTGGCGATGGATTAACAGAAGCTATAGCACTCCTTGATAAAGGTACAGCAAAAAGCAAAGTAATTATTTTAGTAACAGATGGGTATCAAAATAGTGGAGAGATATCTATAGGAGATGCCGTTAAATCAGCAAAAAAGCGAAATATCAAAATATATACTATTGGTATTGGGAAAAAAAGTCAATACGATAGTAAACTTTTAGAAAAAATTGCAAAAGATACTCAAGCAAAAATGTTTGAAGCAAAAGATGCAGAAGCACTAAAGATTGTTTACAAAACACTTAATACTTTAGAAAAAAGTCCCATACACTCTCAAAACTATCTTAATAAACAGATGCTATTTTTCTATCCCCTTGGTATAGCAGTACTCTTGCTTATCTATCTCCTTATGAAAAAAAGAGAGCTCTGATGTCTTTTTTAAATCTCTGGGCGATTTTAGCATTAATTCCACTCTATCTCATATACAAACAGCAGATACAACATTCTGATTCAAGGAGTATTAAACTGCTTTTTTTCAGTCTAGTATTTATGATTTTAGCAATTGCAAGACCAGCTCTACAGAACAGTTTGCAAGAGCAAAAGTTTTCTTCTCAAGACTTTATTATTGCACTTGATGCCTCTTACTCCATGCAAGCAGATGACCTAAAGCCTACTCGCTATATAGCTTCAAAGAAAGCGATACAAAAACTACTTAGTATGCATCCAAAAGATCGATTCACCCTCTTTATTTTTACATCTAATGCACTTCTAATTTCTCCTCCTACAACAGATACTAGTTTGAGTATGATAGCTCTTAATAGTATTCACCCTGAGTATATTCTCACTAAAAGTACCAATATTACTAAACTTTTTAAAACTGTTTCAAAACTTCCAATTGGGGTTAAAAAGCTCATTATTTTTAGTGATGGAGGTGATGAGCATAATCTTCAAAAAATTCATAAGATTGCAAAAAATAGTAATATCAAACCTTTTCTTGTAGCAACAGCAACACAAAAAGGTGCAGCTCTAAAAAAAGATGCTCATTTTATTAAAGATGCCCATGCATCGCTAGTTATCTCTAAAATAAATCCCTCTTTTAAAGAGTTAGCAAATATTACAGATGGAAAATATTATGAATTACATTCTCTTGATATTATAGACACATTAAGTGCTGACTTAAAGGAGGATTCAAAAACGGAAACAAATATAAAAGTAAAAACATACAAAGAACTTTTTTATGTTCCTCTTACTATTGCACTAGTTCTCTTTTTTTTAGCTGTAACAAAATTTGGTACATTATTTGGAATATTACCTCTTTTAATGATCTTTCCTGCTGATTCAAATGCTTTTATACTTGATTTTTATCATTTAAACAAAGCAGAGGGATTCACACAGACAAAGCACTATAAAAAGGCAATTGCAGAGTATAAACATGTAACTCCAAGTATTTCAAGTTACTATAATATTGCTACACTCTACTATAAAATTGGAGAAAATAAAGATGCTCTAAGATACTATACTCAAATTCAAACAACAGATCCTAAACTCAAACAAGCTATACTATATAATATGGGAAATTGTGCAGCAAGAATTAAAAAATATGAACGAGCAAAACAATTTTATAGACAAGCTCTCAGCTTTGGAGAGGATAAAGATGCAATTTATAATCTCACTCTTATAAAAAAACTACATCCTAAAAAAGTAAAAGATGTTTTATCAATGATGCCTAAGGAGCAAAGCTCTAAAGAGGCGAAAAATCATCAAAAAATTTCTAAAGAGGAGAAAAATTTCAATAACTCCTCGGCTCGTTCGGGTTCAAACCAACAGTCACAAGAGAGTAGTCATGGTAGTGGCTCACAAAAGAAAAAAAAACACCAAACTCTCCAACACAGCCAAACAAAAAATAAAAATAGTAACTATAAACTCGGTTATAAAGCCTACGAAATAATAAATAAAGGATACTCTAATGAAAAAGAACCTTGGTAAGATTGGACTCATGCTGTTTCTAATACAGACACTCCTTCTTGCAGATCAACTAGCAACATATACACTCTCTGCAAATAAATATGAAGCAATGGTAAAAGAGCCTATCATTATTACATTTGAAGTACAACAAAAAGATACTACAGATAATATGTTCTTTTTAATGGTACCATTAAATAGTCCCGACTATGAAATAAAACTTTTAAAATCTATCAATGATGATACAAAAGAGCACCATGCTAAAGTATCTATTACTTATCTACTTTTCCCACTTAAAGAAAAAAAAATAGGTATAAAATTCAACTTCACTATTCAAACAGCGAGTGATCAAGCTCTCGCACAAAGTTATGTAGATGACCATGATGGGGGTAAAGCAATTCAGAAAGTGAATCATTCTATAGAACTCAAGCCACTTACTATTGATGTTAGAAAGTCACCAAGCAATATAGATTTATATGGAGATTTTACACTCCAAGCACAAATTGATAGACATTCAGTAGCACCCTATGAAGATGTAAATATTCTCTATACACTCCAAGGTGAGGGCTATACAAATCAAAGAGTCTCTCTCTTAAACATGAGACCAAGTGTAACACTTTTTAAGGATATTCACAATGAGTACACCACTCTCACAAAAAATGGCTATAAAACAAAAAGAATCTATACCTATGCCTTAAGTTCTACAGAAAACTTTGAAGTTCCAGCCTTACATCTGCAAGCTTACTCTTTTACTAAACAAAAAATTTATAACCTAGATGCCCCTTCTTTTAAAATTCATGTCAAAGCTATAGATCCAAAAACACTCCTAGATAAAAAAGATGCTCCCTTCACTGCAAGATTTTTCTCAGCAGAAAGGCTCAAAATATATTTTATATATACAATGATTTTTATCTTTGGCTTTTTAAGTGCTAAATTATTGAATATGAATTTTAAACAGAGTAGAAAAAAAGATAGCTTTACAGATATAAAAGAGTCAAAAAACCCACAGCAATTAATCTTGATACTTTTAAATCATTACAATACTAAAGATTCCATAATTTTTATTGAAGAACTTGAGAAAATTGCTTATAAACAATCTTCTCAAAATTTTAGTGAGCTTAAAAAAGAGATTTTAAAAGTTTTTTCTAAGTAAAAAACTCAACATATACTTTATCTAAATACTGTTTTGATTTTTCAACCTTCTCTATTTTTCTATTAAAACTCTCTTTTGTTGAAGGATATTTAATTGCATATTCTTTATAGAGTTCACATTTTCTATCCATTAAGTCACCAAAGAGAGCAATAACTTTTTGCATATCATTTGGATCAGCAATCCACTGCATAAAATTTTTGAACATTCTCTCACGAACATCTATAGCGAAAGATTCATCTACTCCAAGTGCCATCTTTTTAAGATCCCATCTTGAAAAATAAACACCACTTTTCACAGGAGGCATTATCTCAGCATAGATTGCTTTTAAATAATCTGGATAATCTTCATCTTCTTGCTCCAAGGCACAAGAACTATCTGAACACTGTTCAAAAACCTGTTCTTTCATCTCTTCAAATTCGTTACGAAATTTACTTACATCATTTTTATTCATCTCTTAATCCTTTACTATTTGCTCAAATATAATTTTACTTAACTCTTCTTGGGAAGATACATCATTTTTCTCTAGTAAAAAACCTTTTAGTTTTTCACCCTCTTTTAGAACAAAGTCACATCTATGGTAAACTTCTACGATTTCATCTTTAAAATCAAGTAGATCTAGTACTGTTTCTTGAAACTCTTTCTCTATATAGGCACCTGACACATGAGATTTCTTCATATTTGCAACTGTAAAATAAAAATCATCTTCCCTAATATTCATTGGAATTATCATTGCATCTGCAGATTCACTTTTAATAAGTCTATTAATCATAGAAAAAAGATGACTTGTCCCTGCTTTTTCACCAATAAGACCAAAGAGTTTTGTCTCTTTAGAAATAACATTATCTGCATTCATGGTTTCTATTGACTTTATTGCTTCACTCATTTAATTCCCCATAGTTCATGTGCTTCTTCCTCTTCTATGCGACATCTATTACACATAACTTCTCCACCTCTATAAACAAAAGGCATACTACATTCATCACAGCGCTTGACACTGAACTTAACAAGTGTCTCTGTTTCTGGCTCAAACAGTTCTTTAAGTGCAAATATTGGCTTAAGTGTTAGTGATTTTGGCTCACAAACATCATGACAACTCGCACATTTAATACAAGAAAAAGCATCAAAGTTAATAAATCCACCATGTGTATTAGAGCTCAAAGCTCCTGTAGGACAAATTCTATAACACATTTGACAATTTGTACAACTCTCTTCATCTAAATCTTTTTGAGACATAAAAGAGATATCATTAGCTTCAATAATATGAAAATCCTCAGGTATACCTGCTCTTTTCATTGCCATTTTTAAAAGTTTACGTCTATCTGGTAGTTGCTTTGTCTTGATTTTTTGTATATCGAGAGAGGATGCGAAGTGCTCTTTAATCTCTTCATCCAAAGAGTCTACTTTATTCTCAAATTTTTGCTTAGCATTTATAGCCTCTTTTACAGAGATTTTAGATAAAAAATCTCTACGATTTGACACATTTTCTTCAACTATTTCATCTTGATTTATAATTTCAAACTTTACAGATTTTTCAATCTGCATTGCTTCTAACAGAAAATTTGTCTCTTCAACTCTATCTTCAATGATTTTCTGATTTATCTTCGCTATAGCACACTCTGTGCAGTGTGACTTGTCAAAAAATATTTCTTTAGAACTTAGTAGTGACATACTCAGTATCTCTTCTGAACTGAGTGCTGCCAAACATGGGATAGCATCTTCTTTACAAGATATAATGTTTTTCGAGTATTCCAAATAAGAGAAAATAAAATTAAGAGTATTAAAATCATCAAGAGAGTATGCATCACTAGGACAAACGGCTAAACAACCACCACAGCCAACACAATCATTTGGCACAAACGAAGGAAGTTGCTCTGATATAACTATAGTTTCAACAGGACATACACTCTCACAGGCTCTACATTCTGAAAATTTATTTGTAGTTCTGACACAACTACTAATATCTAAAGTTAATAAACTCATACTTCGTAGTTACATTTTCCATCTGTTATAAGTTGACTGAGATACTCATAATCACTCAACATAAATTCTAATGCTAGATCTGCTAGATCAAAATAAAAAGCAGTGCTTGCTTCACTTTTAGCATTAATAAGAAATAATGGTGCCCATTCCAGAAGATGCTCTCTTAAAAAATCTTGTTGAATTTTAGCGAGTTCACATGCATTTTCATAATCTTTATCTTCAAATGCTTTCATCTGTGCTTCTGCTAATTTATACATAAATTCAAATTCAACACCAATATGATCTGCACTCATTACACGGGCTTTATCAAGTTCAACTCTAAAATCAAAATCATTAAAGAGTGCTTGAACTTCATTATCACCTCCCGTCTCCATCATCTGATCTTCACGTGTGTAAAAAGATTCATAGGGGATAAGGTGGAGCAAAAAAAGGTTAGTAAAATCAACATTGAGATACTGTTCTATTAACTCTTTTCTATCAAATTTTTTACGTTTGTCCCAATCTTGATATGTAGGGAAAAAAGAGAGCATGTTTTCATCTTCTTCGATTGACTTTAATAGCCCTTCATCAATTTCATTCATTGTGAGTCTTGATATTAGTGCATAGAGATTTATTCTAGCAGTCTGTTCTTGTCTTAAATCATCATTCATTGATTTTGTACCTTAAGTGGAGAATTATTGTGGAAGTATAATAAAGCCACACTTTATGTGGGCTTTATTATTAAGATTATACGTCTTTAATATTAACTTTGTAAGCTTTTTGGCTAGGCTTAACTGGACGTTTAATGTGGTAAGGACGACGCCATTTATCACTTGAATCAAGAGGACGTGTTAAATCATCTCTCCAAGCTTTATAAACTTTATCATTGTTTTCATAATTTACATAGATATCACCAATTTTTTCATCTGCTGATGCTTTAGTGATAACAACTTTTTGGTGCCATCCGTGGTTACCCGCGATTGGATCTGGATGAACAGGAGCTACAGCATTTTGCCATGCACCAGAAAGACCATCCCACCAGATATTATCTAAATCTTTGTTGTACTCTTTAAATTGCCATACATCGTGATAAGGATGAATACCCTCCTTGGCTTTCATAGTTCCAACTTTTCCATCATCTGTCATTTCAAACAGTGGTGCACCTAGACCCATTACACCTAAATCATGGTCAAAACCAGGAATAGATACAGAGTTTTTAAGTTTCCAACGACCAGCATGGTGTGAACAAGCTAAAACACCTGGACGAGTTGCTTCAGTTGGAACAGCCATAGCAATAAAGTAACCACTATCAATTCCAGATAATGTATCAGTAATTTGTACTTTAATCGCATCACCACGCTTGATACCTAGTTTCTCAGCATCAGTTGTATAAATCCAAACTGGATTATGATTTTGTGAAATCTCCATTAGATGTTTAGAGTTCACAGAACGTGTGTGAATATTATATGGTAAACGATAAATTGTATTAAGAGCAAATTCATTATCTGCTTTCATAAATTTATGGTGTACTTGAGTAATAAGATGAACCATTTTATCAGATTCAGCTGCATTTCTTGGATAGAAAGGTATAGCATACTCTGGCCATTTCCAATCATCGGCTAACCATTCTGAGAAGAACTCAAGTTTTTTACTTAAAGTATGAAAACCATCAAGAACTTTATCATCTTTAATAATACCAATAGATTTTTTCAGCTCACCATCTTTTACCCATAGTGTACCAAACTTATCTTTTTCTACATCACTTGTAGGATATTTATGTCCATGTGCATGCACATAACCATCTTTAACTTCTGCTTCTTCTTCTTGAGGTTTGTAAACATCAGTTTTCTCAGTCCAAGCACCATGATCTCTAATATAGCTATATACTGGATACTCTTCATCTTTATACATTTTTGTTGCTGCATCTTTTAGTTTTGGTAAAAGACTTAATGCTGCATCAAAATACTCTGGTACAGTTACACAACGAGATGGATCTTTTTTACTTGCCCAGTACTTACGAATACCTAATGAACCATCAGGATCAACATGGTGTACGATAAGATTTGGCCAGAATTCTGACTCTTCCCAAACTTCACCAAGACCAAATTTAGCATGTGCTTCTAGTGTAGCACGAGTAGGATCTTTCGCTTTCCAACCAGCTTTTTCAGCTGCAACACGAAGTACTGCTTGACGGAACTCTATGCGTTGTTCTGGTTTAGATGGAGTTGACTGCTGATCATTTCTCTCACCAGCAAGTCCAACAGGAAGTACATAATCACAGTACCAGTTTGTTTCAGACCATGTTGGAGAGAGGTTAAATGTTAATTCGAACTTATCTTCACGTTTGAGTGCTTCAATCCATCTAAAACCATCTGGATTAATCCAAAGTGGATTATGCATTCTTGGAATATAAACGGCAACCTTATTTGGAATATTAACACCTTTTTTCTTCCATTTAGCTAGCCACTCTTCATCTAAAATCAATTGAGGTAACATATAACCCATTTCATATGTTGAAATTGGATATTCTGGTGGCCATGCAAGTTCATTCCAAGCATCAGTTGGTTTAGGGTGTTCTCCAGCTACTGTAGCTTTATCACCTTTACCAGCAACAGAAATCTCATGCCAGTGGTGCATACCAACACCACCAATATCACCACGCATTGCACCACGAAGTGCTAATGGAAGGAAACCTGCACGAACATTCATCCAACCACCACGGTGACCGATTGCTCCCGCACGCCATAGGTAAGATGCTACTTTTTCTTCTGCATTAATAAAATATTCCCATAAAGTATCAAGTTTATCACCCATACCTTCTAGTCTACACTCTTTAAGTACAAATTCTTTTGTATATGGTGCATAAAGTTTCTTAGCAAGTTCAATAAAGTCTTCGTATGTTTCACCTTTTGGTAATGCATCAATATAACCATATCCAACCATCTTTTCTAGATACTCTTTGTTCGCCATTAGACGATCCCAGTTTACCCAGTTTTTTACAAAATCATCATCTACAAAGTTATCACCGTTTTTATCTTTTTCATTTAAGATACGGTTTGCTAAGTAAAGATAGAGTGCTGCTTCGGTTCCTGGCCATGCCGGAATCCATAAATCTGCCATACCAGCTGAATTAGAAAGACGTGGATCAATAACAACCATTTTTGCACCATTTTTACGTGCATCAGCAATCAGACCTGCTGATTGTTGGAAGTAGTGACCTGCATCTGCTGCATGTGATGATTGTAAGAAAATCAATTTTGCATTTGCCCAATCTGGTGAATTTCTATCATCATTTGCCCATTGAATAGTTCCCTGACGAGCACCTGCTGAACAGATATTTGTATGAGAGTTATATCCATCAATACCTAAAGATTGTGGAACACGTGGACCAAAACCATTCTCATTTGGACGTCCAACATGATACATAATACTTTTTTTGCTCATCTCGTCGCCAACAGCTAATGTATCGTGCATTTTCTTACCGATAACTGACATTGCTTCATCCCAAGTAACACGAACCCATTTACCTTCACCACGTTTAGAACCTGGTGCACGTTTAATTGGGAATGGTATACGATCTGGATCGTACATTTGAGAAGTTACAGCATAACCTTTTGCACAGTTACGTCCTCGAGAACCAGTATGAAGTGGATTTCCCATGTACTTTCTAACTGTTAGTTTACCTTGTGCAAACTCATTTGTGTTAACCCATGCAGTTAAACCACACCCTGCTTCACAGTTTGAACAAACTGTTGGAACAATTGTGTAGTTATTTACTTGGATACCATCTGGATTTGATTCACTGCGAACACCATGGCGTTCAATACCACCACGTTTCCAATCATCACCATCCAACTCTTGAAAGTTATCCCATTCTGATTGATCAGGATAGAAAGATAATGAATCAGGAGTATTTGTAAACTTTGACTCTTCTACTGACTCAGCAATAGCATTTGTTTCAAATACACCTTTTGCAATAGCCACACCCGCAACACTAAACGCAGCACCTTTTAAAAATGTTCTTCTACTTTGTAAATACATTTAATATTTCTCCTTAACTCAATGATAATAGTTGTGGGATAACTAACCATACATGTTTAACAACCCACAGACCTGCGATAGCAAGAATAGCTGCAAGACTCAAGATACTGTTACTTTTACTAACTCTATAAAGTACTACAAGTATCATTGGTAAGATGTATGCTATCCATTGTCCTATCCAAAACATTGTTGCATATTGTCCATCACCTTTTACATACTCAAGTATTACTGCAACTTCTTCAGATTTCATAGCACCAAATATATATTCAGACATATAAATAATAAATGCGAGTAATGCACTTAAACCTAAGATAGAAGCAAAAAAGTTCTTTGTTTCATCGCTAAGCTTAGAACCACCAAGTAAAATAATAGCTGCTGAACCACTTAAGGTAGCTGCTAAAATCATCTGTACTGACTCAGTTGGCATTTGCCATAACTCTCTTGCAGTTGATTCTGCCATAATACCCGCAGTATACAGAGTAACAGGAATTGCTAATAAAGTTACCCAGAAAAGTAATTTATCAAAGAAACCATTAGCATCTTTTGTTAATAAACATTTATCTTTTCTAATCATTGCAGCCATCATTACAAATTCTAAACCAACAAATATTGTAGCCATCCATGCACCAACAGTAATTGCTGAAGTCCAGTGAGGGTAGAAAAAGATATGCCACATTCTAAATGGTTGATGTAAATCAGCTAATGTAAATAATAAGAAAACATTCATCATCAAAAAAGAGACAATAATCGCAGGTGTTCTGAGCCCACGCATCTCACTAGTATTCTTTCTAAGGAGTAAAAATAGCATAAAGATTAGACCAGTACCAATACTTTTTGCCCACATATTCATTGTAACATACCAGCCCCAAAATACGTCTGGTAAAGCTACATCTAAAGTTACTACAGCATTTGTTGCTGCTAAAGTTTCATGTACCATTAGTGGTGCCCTCCTAGTGGGAGATGTGTTATATTGTTAAACAAGCTATAACCTTCCTCTCTTTTTGAAGCAAGAGGGTTAAGGTTTACATTACCGCCACCTACATAGAAGTGATGAGGATTTGTTCCCTTCTCAGGTTTACGAACTGTTACATTTCCTTGATTGCTCTGGATATATTGAGAAATATTTGATTTTGGATCTTCAAGATCACCAAAAATATTTGCTCCAACAGGGCAAG
>Ga0256827_10002520_pt1 | contig 11751 bp, 10 predicted proteins | sample CV84metaG_FD_185977 | JGI IMG/M metagenome (GOLD analysis project Ga0256827, IMG submission 185977) | Hydrothermal vent microbial communities from East Pacific Rise, Pacific Ocean - CV84 | ecosystem: Environmental > Aquatic > Marine > Hydrothermal vents | place: Pacific Ocean: East Pacific Rise... | reverse complement strand
TCCAATATAAAAATTGTCTATTAAATTCAGGTTGCTATCGTGAGTGCAAACTATCATTTGGTCAAAAGTTCCAGTATTATGCAGAATACTAACCAATATTCCTTTTTTCAATTTTAAATCAATTTTTTCAGAACCTATAATTCTCAAATCTTTAATTGTATCTGTAATTCTAGGAAAGTATTTAATTAAATTTTTTCTGTTTATTTTTCCATAGATTGGCAAGTTATTTTTTTCATCAATTTCTAAATCAGTATCATTATAGTTTGATTGTTGAATAAAAATTTCTTTATTAACCAATATTGTATCAGCGGTTAATATTGTTTTTTCATTCAAAGAGTTATTATTTGTATTACACCCTAAAAAAAACGACAAAATTTCTATGTAAATAAACTTATTCATTATTTCTAATTCTAAATAATATTGAAATTAATAATTTCATATTTTAACATTCTTTCTTTTCATTCTTCAATAATCTTTTTTTACGTTAGCCTAAAAACTCAACTGTTTTTCGCAGGAAAGGAATTACGCCCAACATATTTATAAAGCAACATCAGCATTTTTCATAAGATTTTCTACAGTGCTTATTTCAATAAAAGTAGCACTATTTGCATGACCAAAGTTTCCTGCAATAACTACAACTAAATCATCATTAACAAAAGTTTTGTTTGAAATAAGAATTTTAAGTGCTTCGTTTAAAAACTCGTGCGATGTTGGTTTTGGCTTCATATAATGAGGGATAACCCCATAATTTAGGGCAAGTTCTCTCATTATCTCTTTGTTGTAGCATTGGGCACAAATATTAATATTACCTCGATATGCACTTAAAGCTCTAATAGTTTTTCCTCCAATTGTATCGGCAATTATAGCTCTAACAGGCAATGTTCTTGAGGCTTCTACTGCATGCTTTGCTAAAAAAGCAGCTTCAGGAGTGCTTAATGTTATTTCGGTTATATCTCTAAAAGTATCTGTTGTTTTCTCAACTTCAAGCGATATTTTATTCATAAGTTTTACGGCTTCAATAGGATATTTACCATAAGCTGTTTCGCCACTTAGCATAAGAGCATCGGTGCCATCGTAAACGGCATTTGCAACATCGCTAATTTCGGCACGTGTTGGGCGTGGGTGCTCAATCATACTGTGTAACATTTGAGTTGCTACAATAACAGGTTTTCGTAAATTAATACATTTATTTATTATCGATTTTTGTATTAAAGGTATTTTTTCTACAGGAATTTCAAGAGCCATATCGCCACGTGCAACCATAACCCCATCGGCATATTCTAAAATGCTGTCAATATTATCTACTCCTTCTTGATTTTCGATTTTTGCAATAACTTTTATATTACTTCCACGGGCATCTAACAAAGATTTTACTGCTATAATATCTTCTTTTTTACGAACAAACGAATGGGCTATAAAATCTAAATTGTTTTCTACCGAAAAGTTAATATATTCTATATCTTTAGATTTTAATGCAGGTAAATTTATGCTTACACCAGGAACATTTATACTCTTTTTGTTGCTTATTGCTCCATCGTTTTTAACAAGGCATTTTATTACAGAATTTTTTATTTCTGTTACCTCTAACTCAGTATCGCCATCATCAATTAAAATGCTGTTACCCACCGATATATCTTCGTTAAATTTAGAGTAACTTACATTAAAATGCAACTTCTCTTTTTTATCAGATATATAAACAATATCGCCAGTTTCAACCTGCATTTCTTGTTCAATATCAATAGTTCTTATTTCTGGACCTTTTGTATCTACCAAAATTGCAATTTTTTCTGATACTTTTCTTACATTCTCAATTACTTTTAAACTACCATCAAAGGTTTGATGTGCTGTGTTTAATCTAATAACATTAACGCCGTTATCGTAAAGTTCTTGTATAAATTCTTTACTGCAATTTTTATCAGAAACTGTTGCAATTATTTTTGTCCGTTTTTTCATAAGATATTATTTTGTGTAAATATACTTAATTCATTTTTATTTCTGGAAAAATTACACCGATTTATACCTATTTGCAATCAAAATTGCTGATGTATAAACAATAATTTGTGTCAAAATAAATATTCGCAATAAAAAAACATGACATAATGCAACAGAATTAAAAATAATTCATAAATTAGCAATAAAAAATAATTGATATAATGTTAAATCAGAAATTACAACAAAAATTATTACAAAAATTATCGCCTCAACAAATTCAGTTGATAAAACTGTTGGAGTTACCTACAATGCAGTTAGACCAACGCATTAAAAAGGAAATTGAAGAAAATCCTGCCTTAGAAGTAGATAAAGAAATAGAAGACAAAGAGCAAATCGACGAAGTTGAAACTAATGATGATGAGTTTACATTAGAAGATTATTTGAATGATGAGGATACCCCTACATATAAATTAATGTCGAAGAATTATTCTGCTAATGACAAAAAAATTGATATGCCACATGCGGCAGGTATTGATTTTAAAGAACATCTGAAATCGCAATTGAGCCTACAACCTATCAAAGAAGAAGACAAAGATTTGTTAGAATATCTTATTGGAAGTTTAGACGACGATGGGTTTTTACGTCGTCCGATAGAAAATATTGTAGATGATTTAGCTTTTAACTTAAATATAACAACTACCGACGAAAAAATAGAGGAACTACTGAAAACAGTACAGGTTTTAGACCCTCCGGGCGTTGGTGCAAGGAATTTGCAAGAATGTTTACTACTTCAGCTAGACAGAAAAGAGAATGAAACTGAGGCTATGTCTAATGCACAAATTATTTTGTCGGAATATTTTGATGCTTTTACAAAAAAACATTACGACAAAATAATAAAACGCTTAGAGATAACAGAAGATCAGCTTAAAGAGGCTAATAATGAGATTATTAAATTAAACCCTAAACCTGGCAGTTCTTATAGTAATCCTGCATTTAAAGGGGTTCAACAAATTACTCCGGATTTTAATTTAGAAACCACTGACGGAGAACTAAATTTAACTCTAAATTACGGAAATACTCCCGAATTGCATGTTAGTCGAACATATTCCGATATGCTGATAGATTACTCTAAAAACAAAAAGAATAAATCTAAGGAGCAAAAAAATGCAATTAGTTTTATTAAACAAAAATTAGATTCAGCAAAATGGTTTATTGATGCTGTAAAACAACGTCAGCATACTTTGCTTTCTACAATGAATACTATTATTCAATTTCAAAAAGAGTTTTTTTTAACTGGAGATGAAACCAAACTTAAACCAATGATTCTAAAAGATATTGCTGATATTACAAATTTAGATATATCAACAATTTCTAGAGTTGCAAACAGCAAATATATTCAAACAGATTTTGGTATTTATTCTTTAAAATATTTCTTTTCCGAAGCAATGCAAACCACATCTGGAGAAGAAGTTTCGTCAAGAGAAATTAAATCAATAATTCAACAATTGGTTGACGAAGAAAGTAAGAAAAAACCTTTAACCGATGATGCTTTAACCAAAGCATTAAACGACAAAGGATATAAAATTGCCCGCAGAACCGTTGCAAAATATAGAGAGCAGTTAAATATCCCTGTTGGAAGATTAAGAAAAGAATTATAGGCATATATGAAGATACTATCTAAAATAATTTCGTATGTTTTTCATCCATTATTAGCCCCAACAATTGGAATTTTTATTATATTAAATTTTATATCATATTTATCGGCTATTCCGCCTAATGCAAAAATGTGGCTTTATATATTAGTTTTTGTTACTACATTTCTATTTCCTGCAATTTCTCTTTTGTTCTTACTTTGGCAAAAACTAATCACAAATGTAGAAATTGAGGATAATAAAGAACGATTATTACCTATAATTATAAGTTTGGGATTTTATTATATGGGATATTATATACTTGGAATTAATAATGTTTCGGGGCTTTTGCGTGCTTTTTATTTAAGTGCAATAATAAGTATAAGTATATCTTTTTTTATAAATATATTTTGGAAAATAAGTGCCCATATGATTGGTATAGGAGGGCTTGCAGGTCTTATTCTTGCAATTTCATTTATCCAGAGTTTAAATCTTTTACTTGTATTTATTTTTACAATTTTACTTGCAGGGATTATTGGCTCTGCAAGAATAAAACTTAAAGCACATAATTCTCTTCAGATAATTGCAGGGTTTTACTTAGGCATGATAACAGTTATAGCTACTTTATTTCTCTATTAAGAGCTTTTCAGCAGACCCTAATTAGTGTCTGTCTATAAAGTCAAGAGATTGAACTATAAAGTTCGAGTTCAAAGCCTGTCCCGATTTATTTCGGGGGCGTGTGAGAAATTCAAACCGCAGAATACTAAGGTATTTGAGGATTTAAATTTTGAGCAACAACGCAGAAATCGGACTTTATAGACAAGCTCTATTAAGAAAATTCTATTCTATTAATTATAGAACGTCCCAGAGTTAGCTCATCAGTATATTCTAAATCGTCGCCAATGGCAACACCACGAGCCAAAACAGAAAATTTTAATCTGTAATCTTTTAATTTTTTGTGGATATAATAATTTGTTGTATCACCTTCCATTGTAGTTGGTAAAGCAAATATTATTTCATCAATAATTTTATTTTCTGTGATTCTATGCTCTAAGTTCTGAATATTTAAATCGCTTGGACCAATTCCGTCCATTGGCGAGATTATTCCACCCAAAACATGATAATAACCTTTGTATTGACCTGTATTCTCAATTGCCATAACATCTTTAATGTTTTCAACAACACATAATGTAGAATGATTTCTAGAGCTGTCACTACAAATATTACAAACTTCTTTGTCAGAAATATTATTACAGATTTTGCAAAATTTAACTTCGTTTTTTAGTTTAATAAATGTATTACCAAACAAATTAACATCTTCGTTTCTTTGTTTTAGCACATGCAAGGCAAGACGCATTGCAGTTTTTCTGCCAATTCCGGGCAGTTTTGCAAATTCTTCAACGGCATTTTCTAATAATATAGAAGGGTATTCCGATTGATGCATTTAAAACATAGCGTTTTAATAAACTACTTCAAAATATCCATCTGTTACAGCAACTGTTTGGGTTGCATCATTATTGTTGTGAGCCGAAAAAGTAAATGCTCCTTTAATCTGATTTGTGGAGTTATTAGAGGTAATAACTATTGTTCCGTCATCAATTGTAAAACTTTCAGTACCTTCTAAATAATTTATTGAACAAGTAGTAGTTTCGTTAATATCATAAGAACCAACTGCAATATCTTTAGGAACCATTATGTAAAAGATTTTATTACCATCGGAACTATTAATCATTAATGTGTTGAAATTAACATTTCCTGTGGCTGTTGATGCATAATTTGAACCGGAAACAACAGCAGTTAATTTATTATTACCAGTATTTGGAGCAATATAAATATATTCCATGTTTGTAAATTTTCCGTCAGAAATAGTTTTCAATTTATGTGTGCCTGCTTTATTTGCAACAAAATAGAATTTACCTGTAACGGTATGTAAATTTGCATCTACTTCTGTTATTTCTACATAGCCACTAGTTCCTGTACCATTGTGTGTTGTGTATAATCCACCATCATCAGGCATTATATACTCTGCTTTTGCTGAAGAAGTAGGAGATAAAGGATAAGTTCCAACAGCAACAGTGTTTAAAAAAAGACTGATTCTGTGACCAATTTTAGATTCTCCTGAAATTTGATATAAATCATAATATAAAGATCCTTTTGGTGTAACAGCACGCCATAAGTTACCTTCTAATTTTGCTGTCATTGATTTTGTTGTGGAATATTTAACGGGTTCGTCTTTTTTACAAGAGTTAATACCAATTAATACAAAAACAAATAAAATATAAATAATTTTTTTCATGATACTGTCTTTTAATAATCAAACAAACATTTAATCCGTAAAAATACATTTTTTTTGTTAATTATCAAAATATCCTGTAACATATTGTTAATACAGGTTCATGCTTTACTAAATCTTAATCTTAAAATCCGTAAGTCAGGGGATTAAAAGTAAGCATACAGATATAAGGATTATCATAATTACTCACACAACTTTAATATCCTTGTATTTACATAATGTTAGTATTGCCTTTAGAACTATACTATAACAAAAAACTCATTAATATACCCGCAGCAACAGCCGAGCCAATTACGCCTGCAACATTTGGTGCCATAGCGTGCATTAGCAAATGATTAGATGGGTCTGCTTTTAGCCCTTCGGTTTGCACCACTCTTGCACTATCTGGCACTGCCGAAACTCCTGCTGCTCCAATTAATGGGTTAATTTTATCATCATTTCGTAAAAACAGATTCATAAATTTTGCAAACAAAACACCACCTGCCGTAGCAATTATAAAAGACAATGCTCCTAGTCCGAAAATTAACATCGATTGCGAAGTTAAAAAAACATCGGCTTGGGTAGATGCACCAACTGTTACACCCAAGAGTATTGTTACAATATCAATTAACGAATTTTTTGCAGTTTCTGCCAATCGTTTTGTTACCATCGATTCTTTAAGCAAGTTACCAAAAAACAGCATACCAAGCAATGGCAATGCCCCAGGTGATATAAATCCTGTTAATAAAATACCTACAATAGGAAAAATTATTTTCTCCAGTTTACTTACTACTCTTGGCGGTTTCATTCGTATAACCCGCTCTTTCTTAGATGTTAATAATCGCATTATAGGTGGTTGAATTACAGGTACAAGTGCCATATAAGAATATGCTGCAATTGCAATAGGACCTATTAAATTTGGTGCTAAACGCGATGAAAGAAATATTGCTGTAGGACCGTCGGCACCACCAATTATACCAATTGCTCCTGCCTCGGGGAAACTAAAACCAAGAGCTATTGCTCCAAGAAAAGTTAAAAATATTCCTACTTGTGCCGCTGCTCCAAGCAACATTAAACGAGGGTTAGATATTAGAGTAGAAAAATCTGTCATTGCACCAATACCAAGGAAAATAAGTGGCGGATAAATTCCTTTAAGCACTCCTTGATACAAATAATTCATTACGCTACCTTCTTGATAAATACCAAGTTGTAGGTTTATTTCATCTGATTGAAAAAATGGAACATTACCAATAATTATTCCAAATCCTATGGGAATTAATAATAATGGTTCGTAGTCGTATTTAATGGCTAAAAAAATAAAAACTAAACCAACCAATATCATTAAAATGTTTCCGATTTCTGCATTTGCAAAACCCGTATATTCTAAAAATCTATAAACACCTTCCATTTTTCTTAACTAATTTTTATTAAAACATCGTTTTGCAAAACACTATCGCCAACCGCACAAGCAATATCTGTAATTTCTCCGTCTTTCTCGGCTAAAATATTGTTTTCCATTTTCATAGCTTCCATCACAAGCAGAGTATCGCCTTTGGCAACTGTATTGCCTTTAGCAACTTTTATTTCTAAAATATTACCTGGTAAGGGAGCTTTTATATCAACACCATCGCCTGTTTTTTTAATCTTTTTTTCGGTTTTGATATTTGGTTTTTTACGAACAAGTGTTGGCGTTTTAGATACTTGTATTTCTTTCTCAACCTCAACGGTATAAATCGTTCCGTTAATTTCAACCTTTGCTATATTTTTTTCAAATTCTAATATCTCGGTATGATATGAATTTCCTCTTATTTTAAAATTAAATTTTTTCATCTTAACAATCTTTACCTTTTAATATTATTTCCCATTACACTGTATATTTTCGAACTCCAAGGCGAATATCTTCGCGAGATTCTTTTAACTGTAAGCACTCCCGATTCTTCATCGTGCAACTCGTTAAAATACATAAATAAAGCCATTGATAAGGCTGCATTTATATCACCGGAAGGTGTAAAATCTTTGCTTTTAGCACAATCTTCTCTACCTTTTTGTTTGCATTTTTGTTTTGCACGATATGTTAAAACTTTAGATAAATTATTGAATACAAAAAACAGCAAAAATAAGACAGCAAACACAACCACATAACCAATAATTGCTACATTAACACCCTCAAATCCTATCTTACTTAAATCGAATGTTATTTCTAATAAATTCATATTTCTACATTTTTATAATGGTAAATTTGAATGTTTTTTTGGTGGGTTTACATCTTTTTTTGTTGATAAGGTTTGCAATGCCCTTATTATTCTAAACCTTGTATTTCGGGGTTCTATAATATCGTCAATATAACCGAAACGTGCTGCTTCATAAGGATTTGCAAAAAGTTTATTATATTCGTCTTCTTTTTCTTTTATGTATTTTCCTTTTTCTTCATCGCCTTCTATTTTTTTAATATCTTTATTATAAAGCACCTCTATTGCACCCGAAGCACCCATAACTGCAATTTCTGCCGATGGCCAAGCATAGTTAACATCGCCACGTAATTGTTTAGAGCTCATAACATCGTGAGCTCCGCCGTATGATTTTCTTAGAGTTATAGTAATTTTTGGTACAGTTGCCTCGCCATAGGCATACAATAATTTTGCTCCGTGAATAATTATTCCGTTATGCTCTTGTGCCGAGCCTGGTAAAAATCCGGGAACATCAACAAGAGTTACTAAAGGGATATTAAAGGCATCGCAAAAGCGAACAAAACGGGCTGCTTTTCGCGATGAGTTTGAGTCTAAAACTCCTGCCAAATAATTTGGTTGATTTGCTACAATCCCTACGGGCATTCCGTTAAATTTGGCAAATCCCACAAAAATATTTGGTGCATAATGTCGATGAACCTCAAGAAATTCGCCATCATCAGTAATCATTTCTATTACATCTTTTATGTCGTATGGCTTGCTAACATCGTCGGGAACTACCTCATTTAATGCGTCTTCTATTCTGTCTATGGGGTCGGTGCATTTTACTAAAGGAGGGTCTTCCAAATTATTTTGAGGCATGTAACTTATAAGTTTTCTTAAAAGCAAAATGCCCTCTTCTTCGTCTTCGGCAATAAAATGAGTTACACCCGATTTTGTTGCATGAACGTGTGCCCCGCCAAGTTCTTCGGTGGTAATATCCTCGCCAATAACGGTTTTTGCAACTTTCGGACCTGTTACAAACATATAGCTTGTTTTGTCTGACATAATTACAAAATCGGTGAGTGCAGGAGAATAAACCGCGCCTCCCGCACACGGACCGAAAATGGCCGAGAGCTGAGGAATTACTCCCGAAGCCATTATATTACGTTGAAAAATATCGGCATAACCTGCTAAACTTGTTACGCCTTCTTGTATTCTTGCTCCACCACTATCGTTAAGCCCAATTACTGGTGCTCCTACTTTCATGGCTTGATCCATTACTTTGCAAATTTTTTGTGCAAAGGTTTCTGATAACGAACCACCAAAAACAGTAAAATCTTGTGCAAAAACATATACTACTCTGCCATCAATTGTGCCGTGTCCGGTAACAACTCCATCAGATAAGTATTTTTCTTTATCTAAACCAAAATTTGTACTACGGTGTGTAACAAACATATCGTATTCCTCGAAACTACCATCATCAAGCAAAATTTCAATTCTTTCTCTTGCTGTGTATTTTCCTTTTTTGTGCTGAGATTCAATCCTTTTTTCGCCACCGCCAAGTCGTGCTTCTTCACGTAGTTTTATTAGCTTGGCAATTTTATCTTCGCTGCTCATCTATAATTTTTTTATTTTGAAATAATTATAGAGCAAAGTTAAGGGCAGAGAGATTTAAAAATTATGACTTTTATCAAACAAAAATTTGTTTATTAACATATTTTAAACTTCGAGAATTTTAAAATTACAAGCGTAACGCAGAAATCGGACTTTATAGTTCAATCTATTGAGTTTATGGACAGACACTAATTAGGGTCTGACAGGAAACGCCTAACAAGTTATTATAAAGTCACTTAAACCAGAATATACTATTATAAGTGCAAACTTTCTAAAACAAGCCTTTCATTTTTTTTCTCATTATTAATTTTAATAAACTTAAAAAAACATCTAAGAAATCCTTCGAACTCCCTTAAAAACAAGGATTAGTAATTGTGTTAATTTAAAGATGTGATAAAGTATGAATTTGTCTTATTCTTTTAATAAAAAAAATTTGCACGATTAAAAAATATGTTTAAATTTGCAACCGCAAACAAGCCACGGTGCTATAGCTCAGTTGGTAGAGCAATGGACTGAAAATCCATGTGTCCCTAGTTCGATTCTTGGTAGCACCACTTTTTTGTAAAGCCTCTCTTTTTGAGAGGCTTTTGTTTTATAGCTTAATTATACTTTTTTTATTATTATCTTATTTCTTTAGTTTATTGTAATAACCAATCAATAACATTTAATTTTTGAATACCACCTATATTTGCATTATCATAATCAAGTGTTAAAAGATATTTGGGGTAATTATCATTAATTTTTTCAAATGCCGAAATCTCTCTTTTAAATGTTTTTTCGTCATTAACAGTAAAAGCTACTTGATAATATTCTCTTTCATTATTTGATTTTTGTACAACAAAATCAATTTCTTTATCATTGTGTTTGCCTACATATACCTTACCTCCTCGTCTAAATAATTCAAAATAAACGATATTTTCCAATTTATGACCTAAATCAGTATCGTATTTATTGCTTGCTGTAATATTTCTTAATCCTAAATCTACAAGATAGTATTTTTCATTTGTTGTCAATAATTCTTTACCTCTTATATCATATCGAGGAGCTACATATAAAATGTAAGATTGAGTTAGAAAATCTAAATACTTAATAATTGTATTATGCGATATCTGTTTTTGAGAATTTTTATTCAGCTCTTTTGCAATATTTGTAGGTGAAACATAAGAGCCTATTGAATTAAATAAAAAACTTATAACACGATGAAGATTATGAATGTTTCTCAATTTGTATCGTTGAGCTATATCCTTAATTATGACAGTATCATAAATAGATTGAAGATAATCATTTACTAAATCATTATTTTGCTTAGATAGCGTTACAGCCTCTGGGAAAGCACTTTCATTTAAGTATTTCCGAAAAAGCCTGTCCGTATTCTTTTCTTCTTCGTTTGCTAATACATATTCTTTAAATGAGTATGGCTGAATATTTATAGCGATATATCTACCTGTTAAGAGTGTTGCTAATTCACTTGATAACAAATACGCATTTGAGCCTGTAATGTATAAATCAATATTCTTTTTTGTATATAAACTATTAATGAGTTTCTCAAAATCATTAATCAATTGCACTTCATCTAAAAAAATGTAATATTTATTATCAGTATTTACGGTTTTAATAATTTCATCATATAATTCTGTCCAGTTTGTAAAACTCAGATTTTCTCTTTCCTCAAAATTGAGGAGAATAATATTCTTTGGAGAAACTCCTTTTAAAATTAATTCATTTTTAAACATTTCCAATAAAGTTGACTTGCCACTTCGTCTAATACCCGTAATGACTTTTATTAGATTTTGGTCTTTGAGTTGCCTCAATTTATTTAAATATATTTCTCGTTTTACCATTGTTTTTTCGTCAAAGATACATCTTAATGACGAAAATTCAAAACTTTGTTGTTTTTCGTCATTAAGTAAATTGTATATCAACAATATGTTTGTTATGTTTTCACTGGATTAATATAATGCTTGTACAAAAAATGATAAATTAAATTATGTAGGGTCTGCTGAGAAACGCATAACAAATTATTATAAAGCCACTTAAATCAAAGCACGCTATTATAAGTGCAAACTTTTTAAAACATATGTGCTTATAAATTTACAAATATCTAAGCTCTAATATCTTTTTACTTTTCTTAGAA
>Ga0256827_10002519_pt1 | contig 11752 bp, 8 predicted proteins | sample CV84metaG_FD_185977 | JGI IMG/M metagenome (GOLD analysis project Ga0256827, IMG submission 185977) | Hydrothermal vent microbial communities from East Pacific Rise, Pacific Ocean - CV84 | ecosystem: Environmental > Aquatic > Marine > Hydrothermal vents | place: Pacific Ocean: East Pacific Rise... | reverse complement strand
TACGAGGATCATCGATCCTTTTTTTCAATCGCTCAAGTTGGATCTCCTGGCTCACATCGAACCAATACTTGATCAAAATAATATCATCATCAATGATCGCTTTTTCAACATCCGGTGTGCGTTCAAGAAAATGATAATACTCTTCATCCGTACAAAAACCCATCACCGGTTCAACTCCGGCTCTGTTATACCAACTGCGGTCAAAAATAACAACTTCTCCCGCAGCAGGGAAACGTTCGATATAACGCTGATAATACATTTGTGTCTTTTGACGTTCTGTCGGAGCGGGCAGTGCATTGACTTGAAAAACACGTGGACTTACACGTTCAAGAATTCGTTTAATAACGCCTCCCTTGCCTGCGGTATCACGTCCTTCAAATACAATAATGATTCTCTTACCTTCTTGTTTGACCCATTTCTGAAGATTACAGAGTTCTACCTGAAGTTTGTATAACTCTTTTTCATATTTTTTGTTCGTAAGTTTTTTTTTCTTTTTTGACAAACTATTTCCTTTTTTCAAACGCATTTAGTTAAATCAAACTCTTTGAAATCACTTTACAGATTTTGCAGGGAATGGTGTACAGAGTTTTACTTTCCACTTCTTTCCTGTTTTACTCAGTATTGATAAGCCACTAGGAGATATTCTATAACCATTATCGATAACTTCTGTTTTATCTTCTACACCACAAGCAAGCACCCCACCATTTCTAAGATGTTCCAATCTATTTTTTTCCACACCTGCAAATAGATAAATCATAGCTATCGCTCCTACAATAAAGAGTCCAATATGAACTCCTTTAAGTTTTTTCAAAATCTTTATAGCTGTATCCACTATTTACTACCTTCCTATCTTTATTTTTTCATCTCAAACGGATAAATAACTTTCCAATCTTTTTTCATGTCAACCATGGTCCAATTATGCTCATTACCATAGTCAAGCCCTTTGTCCAGCTTTCCAATGTGTGACTTTCTGTCATAGGCCCACTCTCTCTTGTCATCCGTATGATGTACGTAGAGTTCCAGGGTTTTATACTTTTTATTGGCTTCTGTATACTCCATCATCTCAAAGTCACCGTCTGAGTTACCAAAAGCAGCCACCGGACGTTTACCTATATGGTAGTGAATACCAACCGGTTTGCCTACATTGTCATCAATAAATCTGATTTTTGGCACTCTTACGATCTTTTTGTTTTCATACTTTACATCTATCTGGGAACCTATGATCTGATTACTAGGTATGCCATATACTTCAGATGCCCAGGGGCGCATAAAGTCAATACCTCCTCCTGAAACAATGAAAGTTTTAAAGCCATTGGCACGCAGATAGTCCAGAAGTTCGAGCATGGGCTGAAAGACCAGTTCTGAATAATGTACTTTTTTAGTAGGGTGTTTTGCTGTTTTAATCCAGTCTATAACAATGGCATCAAATTCTTCATCACTCATCCCTGTATGTGTAGCCATAACCAACTTTAGCAGTCCTTCTTTACCTGAGGCTATTACTGTTTTCATATCACCTTCCAATACTGCTTTGAAGGGCTGAGTATTTTTCCACTCGGGATGTTCAGAAGCCAAAGCTTTTATACGGTCTATAGCAAAAAAGAATTGAAAATAAACAGGTTGTTCTGACCAAAGTGTACCGTCATTATCAAAAACAGCAATACGGTCTTCCAGCGGAATAAAATCTGCACTACTCTTTTCTGTAACTGTTTTTACATACTCAATTACATTCGTTTTATTTTGACCTTCATTCCAGGAAGGAAGAGAGTCTTCCGCCGCTGTTGCAAAAGTACTTGCCAATATTAGAAACCCTGCCAATACAATTTTCATACTTTATCCTTCTTAGAATTTAAAGTTGAGACCCAACACAACACCGTGTGTCACAGTATCATAGCTAAAATACTCCCCACCTATAACAGGTGTACCTTCTTCATAGTCAACCCAGGTTGCTTTATATTTTACATCCACATCCATAAGATCATTGATTGTATAGATCACACCGGCAGTAGCAGCATAAGTAATATCTGCACCGCCTCCACCAATATCACCATGCATTCTAAACTTCCAGTTTTCATTCAGTATATGCGTATATCTGAAACCAACAACAGCATCTACCCAGTCTACCTTTTTTACACGACTATAAGACTGATTATTCAAAACCACATCTAAGCCAAGATCATTATCCCACCATCTAATACCTGCAAGATATTCAATATATCCTGAAGAGAGTGTTTGTCTATACAGACCCATTACTTCAAGGACACCCTGTCTTGCACTCACTGATGTAACAGCAGGATAGTCTTCAACACCATTTGAGAGATCCATAAAACCATAATCTATCCACATCCCCCAACCACTTTGATGGTGTGCTTCTACATGTACCATCAAGGCCATATCAAGATTGTCAAGTATGTTTTTAAAGTCAACATCTACATCAGATGTTGGCAATACAGATAATGTAGAAGTTCCGTAAATATTTGTCACCATCATATACGGTTCAAGCTCAAAAGACCAGGCTTTGGTTTCAACTACCGGCTCTTCAACCACCATTGGTTCAACAGCTCCACCTGCAAATAAAAATGATGACAATACAATACTTCCTGCTAAAAACTTCTTCATAATAACTTCCTTATATTAAAAATAATAAAAAATACTATCATATTCTTGATTATTTTCAAGTACTATTCCCGTCAAAAGACGGAAATAGCAGCATATTTAGTTAATCGGGTTGGTTTTAAGAAGTGTTTTAAACTGATCAGCCGCTTTTTGCATTTTAAGTGTGTTGTAGCCAATGTTTCCTGCACTTAAAGAAGATCCTTCCTGGAAAGGATAATCTGCAATAGAACCTAAGAATTTCTGTACAAATCCTTGTGCCGGTACCATCATCCACATATTGTCTGCATACCATCTTGTATACATAGAAGAATCATGCTGTGCACTTTCAAATGGATCTGCTCTTAAGTTTGTAATAAGAGGCCATGCCGGCACTTTACGGAATGCTTCGTTGATAGCACCTTCTTCCGTAGCAAAAGCGATCTTGAAGTCATCTACACGAATAGCATTAAGCATACCAGATGCTGCGAAATACATAATCTCTCTTCTTGGACCTTTTTTCTCTTTACCTTCAAAATATGGTTTAAAGTTGTATCCGTCAAGGTGTACTCTAAACTTCTTACCGTGTGCTGTGTAACCATCTTTAGAAGCCAGTTTCTCTTTCACATCATCAACACCTGCAGCTGCAAGCAGTGTAGGCATCCAGTCTTCCTGAGACATAATGTCATTGACTACTGTACCAGCTTTAATAGTTCCTGGCCATTTAGCAACTTGAGGTACTCTCATACCACCTTCCCAGGTACTCCCTTTTTCACCATAGAACGGAGTGGCACCACCATCCGGCCAAGTAAACTTCTCTGCACCGTTATCTGTAGAGAAGATGACGATTGTATTGTCTTCAACACCAAGCTTCTTTATATGATCAAGCATATCACCGACCATATCATCAAGCTCTGTCATCCCATCAGGATAAAGTCCAATACCTGTAATACCACGATACTTTTCTTTCTGTCTGATCCAAACATGGTTTCTGGTGAAGTTCATCCATACAAAGAAAGGTTTGTCTGCTTTGACGGCACGTGCCATAAAGTCTTTAGCCGCATCACCAAACTCACCATCAACTGTTTCCATTCTTTTTCTTGTGAGTGGTCCGGTATCTTCGATCTTTCCATCTGCTAAAGAGTGGATAACACCACGGGGTCCAAACTTTTTATGGAACTCAGGATTTTTCGGATAGTAGTAAGTTTCTGGCTCTTCTTCCGCATTCAAGTGATAAAGGTTTCCAAAGAACTCATCAAATCCGTGTGCTGTTGGCAAGTGTTTATCTCTGTCACCCAGGTGGTTTTTACCAAACTGACCTGTTGCATAGCCCTGCTCTTTAAGAAGATCGCCGATCGTTGGTGCCCAATCCGGGATACCATGATCAGACCCTGGCATACCAATAGTGAGTAGACCTGTTCTAAACGGCTGTTCTCCCAAAATGAAAGAGGCACGACCCGCTGTACATGAGTTTTGTGCATACATATCTGTAAAGTTTGCACCTGCTTTCGCTATTGAATCAATATTAGGTGTTTTATACCCCATCATACCCTGATTGTTTGCAGAGATATTCCAGTAACCAATATCATCACCCCACATTACCAAAATGTTTGGTTTTTTAGCTAAAGCTTGTGTTGGCATAGCAACTGCAGCAACACCAAGACTTAAAGCAACTAACAATTTTGAAGTTGTTTTTTTCACATTTTCTCCTTTTATAGCCCATTTATTTATTTTTTATCAAAGGCTTACCTGATATAATATCAAAAATACAATGTTTTAACTATCCACATTACGACAGTTTAAATAGTTTAAATAATAAAGGTTGTTTTTATGCATATCTCAAGTGTTCATACTATGACATTTTTTGATAGCCAGCACCTTCAGGAAGTGCTAAAAGACTCCTCCTTTATACATAGACAGGTCACTACCGGTAATTTTAAAGGAACAGTCAGGCGGATAGAACTTCCAGACATTGTCATTGACAGTGGTATTTACAATCTAAAACTGTTAGCTGAAGGTATACTATCAAATCAAACTGTTGCCATGATCATCGTACACCATATGAAGGAAGGGGGTATCATATGCGGAGAAGAGACTGGTACAGGAGACTTGATATTTCTCCCTCCCGGTTCAGAAATGGATCTCGTTATGCCCGAAGGAACAACGTGGTCATGTATAAATGTACCACAAGCACATTTAAAACGCTATGGTGTTACAGTAAGTAAAAGTGAAATTTTCCATTTAAATGCCGCGACTTTTGCACATTTTAGTCAACATTATGAAAATATACTAAAGTATGTTACAAAAAATATGTTTACAGAGGAAACATTACAAGACATGATCATTTCTCTCTTTCTTCATACCACTGAAGAGAACAGAAACCATATTGAATTTCAATACAAAGACAGCTATCTTATGGCATTAAATATCAAAGACTACCTTATGGAGCACTGTGAGTCACCTGTACAAATGTATCAATTATGTGAATTAACGGGGAAAAGTGTTCGTACGATTGAACGGATCTTTAAACAAGTATTTTCCATCACTGTACGTGATTTTCATACTTATCATCGATTTGCACTCATTCGACAAACACTTCTACATGACAAGCACACTTCAGTTTCAAATGCTGCACTAAAATATGGTTATATGCATATGGGACGTTTCTCCCAAAAATACAAAGAGATCTTTAGCGAACTCCCCTCCCAAACCCTTAGAAGATAAAAATAGCTATATTGGATAATCCTTACCAATAGAAAGATCAACAAGTGCCAAAGCAATATAATAATCATAATAAGCATTTGCCAATGATGTAGCTGAATTAATAAAATCTTTTTGTGCATCCTGAAGTTCAAGATAGTCTGCAAGATCACTTTCATAGAGTCTCTGTATCTGGTTGAACTTTAATTTACTCGCTTTTACCAAATTTTCAGAGAGTTGCATAATATCTTTTGCCTGCTTAAGCAGGAAATATGCATCTGCCACCTCTTTTTTAATTTGAAGTTTTACGATCTCTTTATTTGACATCGATTTCAACTTATTGATCTTTGCTTCCTGTACACGGCTGTCTGTATTGAAACCTTCAAAAAGATTCCAATGTGCATTGACCCCCATTTGCCAACTGCTGTCCGGGTACAAAAGTTTAATTGCCGGGTTATTTGTATCTAAAGATTGTGCCAGTGCAGCTGCATCAACTGTAATGGTTGGATAATAATCTGCTTCCTGACTTTTTACCAATGCTTCCGCACTTTGTATGAGACTCTCTTGCTGTTGCAGTTCATAACGATGCTGTATGGCATAGTTTTCCAAAGCAGACAGGGTAGTACCCGATCTTGGTAAATTTCGTGAAGGTGTAGGTAAAGGCACATTTTTATGTGCTACACGGAACTGACCTCTGTAAGGTACATATCCTATGGTCTTAACAAGTTGCGTGATAGAGAGTTTTTTGTTATATTCAGCTCTTTTAAGACTCTGCTGCGCATCAAAGAGTATGACTTTTGCATTGGAGATATCGACATTTGTTCTCATACCTGCAGTAAAATAACGTTTAGCTCTTTCTAGCTGCTCTTTACTTATTTTGACATTCTCTTTTTGTATACGAATGGCACTTTCACTTTTTAAAATATTAAAATAATCTCTTCTTACAGCAAATACTTTTTTCTGTATAGTGATACGCATCTCTTTATCGAAAGCACTGTATTCATATGAACGTGCATCTACCTGTCCTTTCGTTCTTCCAAAGTCATAGACAAGCTGAGAAGCAGAAAGAACGGCAGAAGCTAAACCACCCCCTGCTTTTCCCCCTACACTACCAAATTTATCTGTAGCAATATCACTGTTTGTCTGAAGCTGAGAAATTCCTCCATTAAGATTTACAACCGGAAGTCTATTCCCTTCCGCCTGATGCAAACGTTCCTTGGCAGACTGAATATTTAACCGACTGATATCTACATCCGGACTGTGCTCCAAACTTAGATTTATCAATTTATTTAAAGTAAGTGTCTGCGTAGCAAAAAGTGAAGAAGCTGCAAACAGACTTAAAACCACAATACCCTTTATTCTCATAATGCATTCCTTTTTTCTATCTCTTTGTCTACACTTACAAAACGCTCTCTTATCTCTTCAAGCGCCACATAATAGACAGGCACCAAAACTGTTGATACAAATGAAGCGACAATAACTCCGGCAAAAATGGTCACACCCACAGACTTTTGTGTCATAGCCCCTGCACCTGATGCAAGAACTAATGGTAAAACACCAAAACCAAAGGCAAGTACGGTCATCAAAATGGCTCTGAATCTCAAAGTACCTGCCATCATACCAGCTTCAATAATGGAGTGTCCTTTCTCCCGCATCTCCTTAGCAAAGGAGACCACCACAATGGCATTTTTGGAGGCCAGTCCCATAAGGACGACCATCCCTATCTGCACATAGAGATTATTCGGCAAGCCTGCAATTTTAATACCATACAGGGCTCCTGCCATCACTACCGGTACGGTCAACAATACCATAAGCGGTAAGATCCAGCTCTCATACATGGCTGCAAGGAAAAGGAAGATCGCCAAGATCGAAAGTGAGAAGATCACTGATTGTGCTGACCCTGCCAATTTTTCTTGAAGTGACATACCTGTCCACTCATATCCATATGCTTTAGGTAAGATCTCTTCAGAAAGATCTTCCATCACTTTCATCGCCTGACCTGAACTGTAGCCAGGTGCTGGAATAGCTGTGATGTCAATAGTTCTATACATATTGTAATGCTTGATGACCTGCGGTGCGATCTTCTCTTTAATACTTACAAGAGAAGAAAGCGGTACCATGTCACCCGAACTGCTTCGTACTGAAAGTTTATCAATGTCAGATTTCCCTGCTCTAAATTCAGGAGATGCCTGAACAAAGACCTTAAATGACTTTCCATAGAGTGAAAAGTCATTCACATAAAATGATCCTAAATAGATCTGCATCGTGGTAAAGACATCTGCAATATTGATACCAAGTGTATCAAGTTTGGCACGGTTGATATCGACATAATAGAGCGGATAGTTCGGGTTGAATGTTGTAAAGGCTGCTGCCACAGACGGATCGGCATTGACTTTCTGTAAAAAGGTCTGTGAATACTGATAGAAAGTTTGAATATCTCCCGAGAGATAATCTTCCATTCTATATGCCAAACCACCCGATACACCCAATCCAGGTATACCCGGCACATTAAAGGCGGCTATTCTTGCACCTTCAATATTGGCAGTTTTTACTTTGATCTGATTAATGATAGCATTGACCTGTTCTTGAGGCTTATGGCGTTCGTCCCAGTGTTTTAAAGCAATAAAAAAAGCCGCCGCTCCGGAGTCAAGTGTTCCGGAGATAATATTGAACCCGTCTACCGCAATTACATCTTCTACACCGTCTATCTCTTTTACGATGTTGACCAGTTTGGATCTTGCCTTAATGGTCAAAGGCAGGGCTGAACCCGGTTTCATATTCATAGAGACCATGACGATCCCTTTGTCTTCAGAGGGAATAAACCCTGTCGGTACGATCATAAAGAGATAATAGAGCAAACCGTAAGAGGCAAAAACAGCGATCAGCACAAGCCATCTCATTTTAATGAACCACTTCAGGAGCCATTCATAACCTGCCTGGAATGCACCAAATCCTTTATCGAACATACGATGAAAAAATGCTTTCTTTTGACTTTTTGGATGTGCTTTCATTACAATGGCAGCAATCGCCGGAGAAAGTGTTAAAGCATTGACTGCAGAAATGAGAACAGCAATGGCTATGGTCAAAGCAAACTGTTTATACATAGTACCGACCAGTCCCGGCATCATGGAGACAGGTACAAATACTGCTGCCATGACCAAAGAAGTACCGATGATCGGTCCTGCCAGTTTATCCATAGAGAGTTTCACGATCTGCAATACAGGAAGATCCGGATTTTCATGCATCTCCGTTTCCACCTGCTCCACCACCAGTATAGCATCATCAACGACAATACCAATGGCGAGCACCAGTCCAAAGAGAGTTAGGAAGTTAATGGAAAAGTCCATCATTAAAAGTGCTGCAAAGGTACCAATGATAGAGACCGGTATGGCAATGGTTGCAATGATCGTAGGTCTCATGGATTGCAGGAAAATATACATAACAATGACAACCAGGAAAATAGCTTCAAAAAGTGTATGGATAACATTTTCAATAGAGACTTCAATAAACTCTGTGGTATCAAAAGGAATAGAATATGTCAATCCCTCAGGAAAACGTTTCACAAGACGTTCCATAACTTTGTCCACTTTGGCTTTTACCGCCAGAGCATTTTCACCAGGAAGCTGATAGATACCGATCAGTCCTACAAACTTTTCATTCAGAGAAGAACCCCAAGAGTAATTCTCTGCACCTAATTCTACAGTGGAGACATCTCTAAGATAAACCAGAGATCCATTGGCATTTCTTTTAATAACAATATTTTCAAACTCTTTTGCATTGTCGAGTCTACCTTTGGTTGTAAGCGAAAATTCAAGTTCCTGATCGGAAGCACTTGGCATAGAACCCAAAACACCCAAAGAAGCCTGTTTACTCTGACTTTTAATAGCTGCGATCACATCAGAAGGGTTAAGTTGCAAACTTTTCAGTTTTGCAGGATTGAGCCAGACACGCATAGAGTATCTTTTGCCTCCCATAGTTTCTGCTTTACCTACGCCAGGAATACGTCTTAACTCATCAAGAATATTAATATTGATGTAGTTAACAAGAAATCCCTCATCATAACGAGGATTATCATTCCCCTCTATAGCGATCATACAGACAGCATTAGGCGATCTTTTTTTTACAACGATTCCTCTCTGTTTCACTTCAGTAGGGAGTTGCGGTTCTGCCAGTTTTACCTGGTTTTGCACATCAACCGCAGCCATATCCTGGTCATACCCAGGTTCAAAATAAATTTTAATGGTTGACTGACCTGAACTGGTACTCGAAGACTCCATATAGAGCATTCCCTGCAAGCCGTTGAGTTTGTCTTCCAGCGGTCGGGTAACAGATTCTTCAACATCATAGGCATTGGCACCTGTATAGGTAGAGTTTACTACGATCAATGGCGGTGCCACCTCCGGGTAAGACTGAATAGGAAGGATCTTTAAAGCAATCAAACCAAAAAGGGTTAACATGATAGAAATAACCGATGCAAATATCGGTCTTTTTATAAAAAATGAAATCATTAAAAATCCCTTATTTAACGTTATTCAGATCTAAGAGATTTTTCTCTTTCATAATAGCTTTAATTCCTTTTTTGTCTGTAACATCGACAGGAGAGACTTTCATATTCGGCTTAACTTTAATAAAATTACTCATAATCACCCTGTCATGGTCTTTAAGACCTTTTCTAACCACTTTAAACTGTTTTGTCTCATACCCTGTATCAATATTTTTACGTTCAATCTCATCTTTTTCATTGATCACAAAAACATATTGTGAGATCTGATCACGCTGTATAGCAGACTTTGGTACAGCCATGATCGGTATCTGGTCAGTGACTAAAAGCCCCACTGTCACAAAAGTACCGGGAAAAACATCGAGTTCAGAGTTAGAAAAAACAACACGGGAAGTGATGGTAGATGTTTTTACATCTACCAGAGATTCTGAAAAGTCAACCGTTCCTCTTACTCGTCTATCGCCTAAAAGTTTTTTGTTTTTTGTTGGGATGATGACCACTGCATCCATCTTTTTTCTGTCACGATATTTACGTATGATCTGGATCTCTTCTTCTGAAGGGTTAAAATAGGCATACATAGGATCTGCAGCAACAATAGTAGTAAGTTTCGTAGGACCGTCATACCCAACAAGATTACCTACATCTACCAATGAACGGCTGATCATCCCTGAGATAGGTGCTGAGATGGTCGAGTATCCAAGATTGGTCTGTTTTTCATCCAGGTTTGCCTGCCCCATGGCAACTTTGGCTTTAAAACTCTCTACCAGCGTTTTTTGCTGTTCAAACTTTTGTTTAGGGATCAGACCGTCTTTTGCCAATGGTGCATAACGCTCAAGATCTGCCTCTGCCAACTTCAAGTTTACTTTGTCTACCTGCAGTCTTGCTTTGGAAGCATCTACCTGAGATTCTAAAGTATCACGCTCTATCTCAAAAAGTATCTCCCCTTTTTTGATCAATTGACCCGGCTCAAAAAAGATCTTTTTCAGTCTTCCTTTTACCCTTACCTGGACAGTCTGTTTATTTGACGCTTTCGTTGTTCCGTTAAAACGCATCCATATAGGTAATTTTTCTTTCTTTACATCAATAAATTTAACAGGGAGCAGTGCTTTAGGCTTAGCTGAAACTACCTTCTCTTTAGTCTCTTTCTTATCTTCTGCACATCCACTGAAAATGAATAGTGAGAGTAGCATAGTAGATAAAATTAAAGTTATATTTTTTGACATAGACTTCCTTTTAAATCATTTTAATATTCTATTATATTAGAAAAAATAAAAAGTCTCATGTTCAACTATCCGATTTACGACATATAATTTAATTAACAATTACTTTAATGTGCGCATGTTTATTATATAGTATTGCCTTTCTCTTTTTTATTATCCATCACGGCAATAATAGATCTTATGTCTTTGATCTTATTGATCCGTTTACTTATTTTTATTACAACTGGTTTTCAAAAGGTAACAATTGGAAAAGATGTACTTTAAACATATCCCATCCTCCTGCTTTTGGTTCGGAAGTATAGACGACTTTTTTACCATTTTCCATGGTTGTCCAGGTAATATTTCCATGGGTATCCAAACCAAGACGGTAGGCATTTTCCAGTTTTACACCTTCTTTCATGTAATCCTTCACCTTTTTTGCCAAAGCTGGATTTTTGACATAAATCCCCTCTTCCGTATTGATCGTGGAAGACCGGGAATCAAGGTTAAAAGAGCCGACAAAAATATCTTTGTTATCAAAGACCATGATCTTTGCATGCAGACCGGAACTTACTTCACCTTTTGCCGCTGTACGGTTGATGATCTTGTTCCCCCCTGCATCATCTTTTAACTCATAAAGTTCTACCCCTTCACGTAAAAGTTCTTTCCTGTAGCGATTATAGCCTGCATATGCAGTTAGAACATCATTTGACTTGAGTGAATTGGTCAAAACACGTACTTTGATCCCTTTTTTTCTCATAGC
>Ga0256827_10002518_pt1 | contig 11753 bp, 10 predicted proteins | sample CV84metaG_FD_185977 | JGI IMG/M metagenome (GOLD analysis project Ga0256827, IMG submission 185977) | Hydrothermal vent microbial communities from East Pacific Rise, Pacific Ocean - CV84 | ecosystem: Environmental > Aquatic > Marine > Hydrothermal vents | place: Pacific Ocean: East Pacific Rise... | reverse complement strand
AACTTCTCAAAACACAATATTTTAGCTCAATCTGGTTCTTATGCTATGAGTCAAGCTAATTCAATTCAACAAAATGTAATGAGATTATTACAATAATCTTTTTACTCCCTCTCTTAGGAGCTAGGACCTTAGTCCTAGTTTGGAGTTGAACAACTTCTGATGGGAATAAAGTCCCATCACCAATAGCTTATTTTATACTTTTTTCTTTTTGGAACATAACTTGCTACAGTATGCTTAATATAAGGATATTAAACATTAACAAAGGATAAGTTATGGGTTTTAGAATAAATACTAACATAGCAGCGATGAATTCTCATGCAAATGCTATGTCTAATAACCGCTCAATAAATAGTTCACTAGAAAAATTAAGTTCTGGTCTAAGAATCACAAAAGCAGCAGATGATGCTTCTGGTCTTGCTATTGCAGATTCACTTCGTTCTCAAGCTTCAGGTCTTGGTCAATCTATAAAAAATGCAAATGATGGTATCAATATCATTCAGATTGCAGATAAAGCGATGGATGAGCAGATAAAAATACTAGATACTATAAAAACAAAATCGGTTCAATCAGCAGAAGATGGTCAAACTACAGATAGTAGAAAAGCACTTCAAGCAGATATAGTTCGTCTAATGGAGGAGCTTGATAATATCGCTGGGACTACATCTTTTAATGGTCAGCAACTACTTTCAGGTCAATTTACAAACAAAGAGTTCCAAGTTGGAGCATACTCAAATCAAAAAGTAACTGCAAGTGTAGGTGCTACAAGTTCAGATAAAATTGGTACTACTCGTTTTGAGACAGGTTCACAAATCACAGCATCTTCTACATCTACTATGACATTTACAGCCGTTGATGGTACAAATGATTTAACACTAGAGAGTGTAACAATCTCAACAAGTGCTGGAACAGGACTTGGGGTACTAGCTGAAACTATCAATAAAAATTCAGATAAAACTGGTGTTCGTGCAACTTTTCAAGTTCAATCAACTGGTTCTGCTTCAGTTAAAGCAGGTACTATTAGTGGTCTTGCTATTAATGGTGTGAAAATTGGAAATGTAAAAGTTGATGACAATGATAAAGATGGTGCATTACTTGCAGCGATAAATGCAGTAAAAGATACTACAGGTGTTGAGGCTTCTATAGATAGTCGTGGTAATCTAAACTTAACAAGTGCTGATGGTCGTGGTATTAAAATCTCTGGTAAAGGATTGGGAACCGTTACAAGCATAAATGCAGGTACTGCTAGTAGTGACAAAGAGGAAAACTATGGTCGTTTAAGTTTAGTTCAATTAAATGGTAGAGATATTATTGTGTCTGGTGGTACAGCAGGTAAAGTTGGTTTTAGTGCTGGTGGTGTTGCACAAGAAACAGTAAATCTTAGAGATACAAAAGGTTCAATAGATGCTAATGTAGCTAGTGCTATGGGCTTTAATGCTAATAAAAATATTGAAAATATCACTAATGATAAAACTGCTGGTGTAACTACACTTAGGGGTGCTCAAGGTGTTATTAATATTGCTGAATCTGCACAAAAACAACTTGACCGTGTTCGTTCAGACTTAGGTTCTGTTCAAAACCAACTTATCTCAACAGTAAGTAATATTTCAGTTACAGAGGTAAATGTAAAAGCAGCAGAATCACAAATCCGTGATGTTGACTTTGCTTCTGAGAGTGCTACATTCTCAAAACACAATATCTTATCTCAATCTGGTTCTTATGCTATGAGTCAAGCTAATGCTGTTCAACAAAATGTTATGAAATTACTACAATAGTAGTAGTTTCATCACTAAAATAATTTTCTAAAAATCAACTTTTCTCTTTCTCAACTCTACAAGTATCTTAAAAAATGTCGATGTAGCAGTACTTAATAAAGCAAGGTATTTAAAAATGGCAAGTTTTTATGAAAAAAACATCAATGCATTGATAAAAAAAGATCCAATGTTGGGAGCTTCTTTGTTTGCTATAAAAGAAAATAGTAGATTTGAAATTTTTCAAGGTAACGATGCATTAGATATAAATATATTAGATACACAAGCAAATGATTTTGTCTATCAAAAACCGGCTAATGAGCTTACAACTTTGGTCGAAGATATGCATGATAAATATGTTCGTTATCCTATTTTATTTTTTTATGGCATTGGTAATGGATTGCTTTTGAGAGCTTTGCTTGAAAATGAGTCATTAAAACATCTTGTGATTATAGAACCAAATATAGAACTTATCTATGTGGCACTAAATTTTATAGATGTTGTTGATGATATTGAATCTGATAGGTTGATTATACAGCTATCTAGTGAAGTTAATTTTAATACTGCTTTATCTATAATGGAGAGAAAGCATGTAAAACCTTATGCCAAACTTTATAACCTCCGTAGCCACACAACTTACTATGAGAGAAACTATCAAGATGATATGAATAATGTTAGTGCTATGTTTATTAGGGCTTATAAGCATATAGTTTTGGGTCATGGGAATGATACTATAGATGCTCTAATAGGTATAGAACAACATGTTGCAAATCTTGAAGCTATGTTAAAAACATATAGTACCAAAAAACTTATGAAACAAAAGATAAGTGATGTTGCAGTTGTTGTATCTACAGGTCCATCACTTACTAAACAACTTCCACTTTTAAAAAAATATGCTCCATATATCACTATAATATCTGTTGATGCATCTCTACCAATCTTATACAAACATGGGATTAAACCAGATGTAGTTACCTCTATGGAGAGAGTAGTTGAGACAGCTAGTTTCTTTGATAATTTAGATGATGAGTTTTTAAAAGATACTTATTTTGTAGTTTCATCACTTGCTGATTTATATACTATACATAAACTAAAAAAACAAAAACTTGTTTTGTCTATGCGACCATTGTCTTATATGCTTTATTATGATTTGGATGATTTTGGGTACCTAGGTTCTGGTATGAGTGCTTCAAATCTAGCTTATCAACTTGCTGCATTTATGGAGTATAAAGATATCATCTTAATCGGTCAAGATTTAGCTTATGCTAAAGATGGTGTAAGTCATGCAGATGGGCATAAGTTTATGTTTAATGAAAAAGATAAAAATAGGGATGATTTATATATAGAAGCTTATGGTGGTGATGGTTTTGTAAAAACAACAGTTGTATGGAATATGTTTAGAAACTTCTTTGAGACAGATATTAATGAAGCTCGAGAGTGTTGTGAAATAATAACATATAACTCAACAGAGGGTGGAGCTAGGATAATAGGATCTATAGAAAAGCCATTTAAAGATGCACTTGAAGATGTGGTTGATACTACAAAAGAAAAAAGCAAGATAAAACTAAGAAGAGTAAGAAAAGATGTCTCTGCAAAGCTTATAAAAAAAGCAAAAGAACAAACTGACCATATGGTGGAATATGGCTCAACTCTAAAAAAAGAGGTTGAGGAGCTGTTTTTAAAAGTAGCAAAAGAGTGTGAACATATAGAGGAGATAGATAAAAAAGATGTTGATTATGATGAGCTTTTAAAACTTATAGAAGAGATAGATGAGGTAAAAGCAAAAGTAGAAACACTAGAGTTTTCAAAAATGTACATAGACACAGTTCAGTCATATATCTATCACCAAGAGTTAAATCTTGCCAAACTTATGGTTGAAAATTCTAAAACAGATGAAGAGAAAAAAGATAAGCTTATAAAATGGCTAAAGATACACCGATACTGGCTATTTTCACTAGCAGGTGGGATAGATGCTCAACTATTTGCAGTAGAGAGAGGTAAAAGGTTAAATGAGCTTAAGATTAATGAGTTTAAATTTTTAGATAATTTAAGTAAATTAATTAATAAAGAGAAAATTATAGACCTTAAAGTTAAAAATAACATTGGTTTTTTAGCCAATGAAGAAAATTTGAATGATAAAATTTTTATTGAATATATACAATATATTTATAAAAAATTTCCAGAAATAAGATTTAAAGTGTTTTATTTTAATAAAGAGCAAAAGAGTTTAATAGAAAGTATTTTATCTAAAGAATTAGATAAGATAGATTTGATAATACCAAAAAATATATATGATATAGGAAATAGTATTGATATATATATATTAAATAATAAAAATAATAGAACTATTTCTAATCTATTGGGTGAGTATTTTCAAGTAGCAACAACTCATCATAACATAGAAAATGATAATTTTACAATTGATACGATTTGTAAAATACACAAATCAACGGAACATCCATTTCTTATGCATCCAGAATATTTTGGGTTTACTAAACAAGATGTAGAAGATAATAATTTTAGTATACATAAAATTTTATATATGCCTTTTACTGGTAAAGTAGATAGTGGTAAAAATCTTTATGAGTATATGTCATATAATGTTTTTGATGAATTAATTATAAATGATAAGTTTAAGAAATTTTATATTGAATACAATTATAAAAGTATAAAATTTAATAAAAAGTGAAATATTGAGATTTATGAAAGCAATTATTTTAGCAGGTGGTTTTGGTACGAGATTACAAAGTGTAGTTAAGGATGTTCCAAAGCCTATGGCAGATATAAATACTAGACCATTTTTGTACTATATATTAAAAAAATTATCTTTTTATAATATAGATGAAGTTGTAATCAGTGTTGGCTATAAGCAAGATATTATAAAAAAATATTTTAAAAATTCTTTTGATGGGATGAATATAATATATTCATCAGAAAAAATACCTCTGGGAACAGGTGGAGCATTAAAAAAAGCATTGACATTTGTAAAATCAACAGAAAATATTTTAGTGCTCAATGGCGATACATTTTTTGATATAAATATAGAAGATTTTTTTAATAGTTCTAAAAGTTATAGGATAAATTTAGCAATAAAACCTATGCAAAATTTTGATAGATATGGTAGTATAGAGATTTTAGATAATAAAATAATTTCATTTAAAGAAAAACAATTTACGAAAAAAGGTTTTATAAATACTGGAGCTTATTTTATAAATAAAGATATTTTTAAAGATATAGATAAAGATATATTTTCTTTTGAAGAGTTTTTAGTAAAAGAAAAAGATATTTATATATATAAAGCAGATAATTACTTTATTGATATAGGGATACCAGATGATTATGAGAAAGCTAAAAATGATTTTAAGGATATGTTTTGATTTTATCAAGAACACCGTATAGAATATCTTTTTTTGGTGGGGGGACAGATTATCCAGAATATTATTTAAAACATGGTGGTAAAACACTTGGTGTAACTATTGATAAATATTCTTACTTAAATATAAGAAAATTACCCCCATTTTTTGATTATAAGCATAGAATTGTTTATTCTAATCAAGAAAATGTCAATAATTTAGATGATATTATTCATCCATCAGTTCGAGAAACATTAAAATATATGAATGTTAAAAATGGTATTTCGATACATCATGATGGAGATATACCAGCTAGAAGTGGTATGGGAAGTAGTTCTGCATTCACAGTTGGTCTTATAAATAGTATAAATGCTTTAAATGGAAAAATGAGTTCTAAGTATGACCTAATGCAAAAAGCGATTGATATTGAACAAAATTTTATTAAAGAAAATGTAGGTAGTCAAGATCAAGTTTTTGCATCTTATGGTGGACTAAATATCATAAACTTTTTACAAAATGGAAAAATAAATGTAAACCCAATCATTATGCAACACAAAAGAATGTTTACTTTTCAAAATAATATAATGTTGTTCTTTAGTGGATTATCAAGAACAGCTTCTGAAGTAGTAGCAGAGCAAATTCAAAAAACATCTATAAATATACCTAATTTGAATAAAATGAAAGATTTAGTAGATGATGCTTATCAAATTTTAATTTCTCAAGATAGAGATTTAAATGAGTTTGGGGAATTACTAAATTATACTTGGGAGCTTAAAAAGTCACTCTCAAGTAAAGTGTCAAATTATGAAATTGATAATATGTATAATAAAGCTATAAAAGCAGGAGCTATAGGTGGAAAACTTTTAGGTGCTGGTGGTGGTGGATTTATGGCTTTTTATGTAGAACAAGAAAATCAATCAAAAGTTAAAGAAGCTTTAAAAGAATATTTATATATTCCATTTAACTTTGATTTTGATGGTTCAAAAATAGTTGTATATGAACCAAATTATAAGGAGAAATAAATTATGAAATATGAATTAGCATATTCCACATTTGATGCAGAAGAAAAAAAAGTAATGTATGAAGTTATAGAGAGTGATTTTTTTACTATGGGTAAAAATGTTAAACAATTTGAACAAGAGTTTGCATCTTTTTTTGGTAAAAAATATGCAGTAATGGTAAACTCAGGTAGTTCTGCAAATCTTGTTGGGATAGCATCACTTTTTTATAAAAAAGATGAACCATTGCAAAGAGGTGATGAGGTTATTGTACCATGTATATCTTGGGCTACTACATATTATCCTCTGCAACAATATGGATTAAAATTAAAATTTGTAGATATAGATATTGAAACTTTAAATTATGATATAGAGGAACTTAAAAAGGCAGTTTCATCAAAAACAAAAATGATAGTCACTGTATCTGTTCTCGGTAATCCAAATTATTTTGATGCTATAGAAAAAATTTGTGAAAAAAACAATATTATATTATTTGATGATAATTGTGAATCAATGGGTGCTAAATATAATGGTAAATATACAGGAACAAGTGGTTTAATCAATACATACTCTACATTTTTTTCACACCATATTTCTACTATGGAGGGTGGTTTAATTTTAACAGATGATTTTGAGATATATTCTTTATGTAAATCATTAAGAAATCATGGTTGGACAAGAGACCAAGATGAAGATAGTAAAATATATAATAAAAAAGATGATGATTTTTTTGAAGCATATAGATTTATATTGCCAGGTTATAATGTTAGACCAGGGGAACTGCAAGGTGCTTTAGGTTTACAACAGATTAAAAAACTACCCAATATGATTATTCAAAGAAGAAAAAATGCACAATATTTTCAAAGTAAATTTAAAGATGATAAAAGATTTATAATTCAAAAAGAGGTGGGAGAGAGTAGTTGGTTTAGTTTTACTATGATAATTCATCCAGATTCTAATCTAATAAGACAAGATGTATTTAAAGCATTAAAAACAGCTAAAATAGGATATAGAATTATAACTGGTGGGAATTTTTTAGAACATGATGTTATAAAATATTTTGATTATGAAGTTACAAAATCAACAAATGCTAGTTATGCTCACAATAATGGTTTTTTTGTAGGAAATGCTCCTTTTGATTTGACCAAAGAGATAGATACTTTGGATGAAGCTTTAAGAGGATTATAGATGTTATATATATCTTCTGCTTGTATTAAAAGTAATAATATATTTGATTCTATAAAGGAACTTAAAACTATTACAAAAAATATTGAACTCTCAGGTGGAACTAAATCGCAAGAAAATATACTTGATAATATTTTAATTTTACAAAAGAATCAAACTTTTAATTTTTTAATACATAATTATTTTCCTCCACCAGTAAAAGATTTTGTTTTAAATTTTGCAGATACATCATCTAAAACAAGAGAATTTATTAAAAAAAGTATGAAATATATAGATAAATTAAATATTGAATATTATTCAATTCATGCAGGTTTTAAAAAAGATTTTACAATAAAAGATGAATTGTTATTAGATGGAATAAACTCTTATAAATCAGAAAATATTCAAAAAAATCTGATTTGGTTTTATGATAATTTTGATAAAAAACTAGCATTGGAAAACCTATATCCAAATAATGAAAATGACACTTGTTTTATGTCTAGTATAGATGAGATTATAGAGATTTTAGAATTAGATAAAAGAGTATATTTGCTTTTAGACTTAGGTCATTTAAAAATTTCTTCAAGAGCTTATGGATTTGATTATTTAAAAGCTGTTAATCTACTTTTTGATAAATATTCAGATAGAATATTGGAGATACATCTATCTGAAAACAATGGTATTTTAGATGAGCATAAAATAATATTATCTGATAGTATTCAGTATATGATTTTAGAAAAATTTAAAAAGAGTATAATAAAAAATGGTATTAATGTAACAATAGAAGCTAGAAATTACAATCTAGTAGAGTTAGAAAAATGTTATGTTATGATAAATAAAATAATAGGAGATGATTTATGAGTTTAAATATATTGATAACGGGTGGTGCTGGTTATTTAGGTTCGGTTATGGTTCCAGAATTGTTAAAATTAGGTCATAAGGTTACAGTTTTAGATACATTTATGTTTGGTCAGAACTCTTTAGCTGAGGTATGTCATCTTGAAAATTTTAATGTAGTTAGAGGTGATGCAAGAGATAAAACTATCTTAAAATCATTAGTAAAAGATAAAGATGTAATTATACCATTGGCTGCACTTGTAGGAGCTCCTTTATGTAATCGTGATATGATAGGTACAACTACAACAAATAGAGATGCCATACAGACATTATCTGACATAATCTCAAAAGAGCAAAGAGTTTTAATGCCTATAACAAATAGTGGTTATGGGGTGGGTCAAGATGGTATATATTGTACAGAAGAAACACCCTTAAATCCAATATCTACTTATGGACAAACTAAAGTTGATGCAGAAAAAATTATATTAGATAGGGAAAATTCTATAAGTTTTAGACTTGCTACTGTTTTTGGTATGAGTTCAAGAATGAGACTTGATTTACTCGTTAATGATTTTACTTATAGAGCTGTAAATGATGGATTTATTGTTATATTTGAGGGGCATTTTAAAAGAAATTATATTCATATCAGAGATGTAGCAAATGCTTTTATACATGGTATAAATAATTTTGATAGTATGAAAAGCGAAGCTTATAATGTAGGTTTATCTGATGCTAATTTATCAAAACTTGAACTTTGCGAGGTGATAAAAAAACAAGTTCCAAATTTTACAATAATGGAAGCCGAAATTGGAAAAGATCCAGATCAAAGAAATTATATAGTTTCAAATGATAAAATAGAAGCTACAGGCTTTAAGCCACAGTATAGTCTTGATATGGGGATAAAAGAACTTATAAAAGGTTACACAATTATAAATAATAGTAAGTTTGCTAATGTTTAAAAAAAGTTCTTATATATATGTAGCTGGGCATACAGGTTTACTTGGAAATGCTTTAGTTAAAATGCTTGAAGAAGATGGTTATGAAAATATTATTACTAAAGAGCATAAAGAATTAGAATTAACTGATAAGTTAGCAGTAGAACACTTGTTTAAGAATAATAAAATTGATTATATATTTTTATGTGCTGGAAAAGTTGGTGGGATCATAGGAAATAAAACTAACCCTGCTTCTTACTTACATGAAAATTTATTGATTCAAGCTAATATATTTGAATTAGCTAATAAATACGAAGTAAAAAATGTAATTTTTTACGGTTCATCTTGTACTTATCCAAAAGAGTGTCAACAACCTATGAAAGAAGAATATTGGCTAACTGGTGCAATAGAAGAGACAAGTATGGGTTATGCTGCTGCAAAAATAGCTGGGATTATAGGATGTAAATCCTATAATACTCAGTATAACACAAAACGATTTATTTGTGTTGTTCCAAATTCTATATATGGAGCTAATGATAATTTTGATTTAGAAAATTCTCATGTATTTTCAGCACTAATTAGAAAAATAGATATTGCAAAAAAAGAAAATCAAGAAAGCTTAACACTTTGGGGTAGTGGAAACCCAAGAAGAGAATTTATATATAGTGAAGATGTGGCGAGTGCATCTATTTTTTTAATGCAAAATACTCATAAACTAGAAAATAGTCATTATAATTTAGGTTCAGGTATTGATTATTCTATTAAAGAATTAGCTGAAGCTATTTCAAAAGTAGTTGGCTATAAAGGAAAAATAGAATGGGATGTATCAAAACCAGATGGTGCAATGCAAAAACTACTTGATAGTAGTAAATTTTTAGCATTAGGTTGGAAACCAAAAGTTAAGTTTGAAGACGGATTAAAAACAACTTACCAATGGTATAAGGAAAATTATGAGTAATATTAAATTATTAAAAGAAAAAGCTAAATTTATAAGATGTGAAACATTAAAAATTCATAAATTAGCACCTGAAACTAGGGTAGCTTCATCTTTATCCCCTATTGAACTTTTTGTATCTTTGTACTATGGAGATATTTTAAACTTTAATCCAAAAAATCCAAGAGATGAAAATAGAGATAGATTTATTATAAGTAAGGGTCATGGTTCTATCTCTATGTATCCATTGTTAGCAGATATAGGTTTTTTTGATAAAAATGAAATAGAGAAAGTGTGTACTAATGGTTCATTTTTAGGGGGTATTCCAGACCCTATTATCCCAGGATATGAAACTATAAATGGTTCATTAGGGCATGGATTAGGTGTTGGTTGTGGTATGGCTGTTGCATTAAAAATAAAACAAAAAAAACAAAATGTTGTAGTTCTTACTGGTGATGGTGAATTAAATGAAGGTTCAAATTGGGAAGCCATAATGTTCGCACCACAACATAATCTTGATAATCTTACTTTGATAGTTGATTATAACAAAGTATCTATGCTTGATTTTAGTAAAAATATTATAAACCTTAATTCATTATATGATAAATTTAAAGCATTTAATTGGGATGTTTTTGAGATAGATGATGGGCATGATGTTGAAGAGGTTTTTAAAACTTTACAAAAAGTGATTAATGCAAGAGATAAAAAACCAAAAGTGATAATAGCAAATACAATCAAAGGCAAAGGTGTGCCATTTTTAGAAACACATTCATTGAGTCATATTTTATCGGTTAAATCAGAAGATATAGATACTTTAATACAGGAGATTAAAAATGCAGATTAAAGCTATGAGAGATTCATTTTTAGCTTCTTTGTATGAAAAAATGAAAAATGATAAAAGTATAATTTTTATTTCAGCAGATTTTGGAGCTCCTATACTTGATAAGATTAGAGAAGATTATCCAAAGAGGTTTATAAATGTAGGAATTGCAGAACAAAATCTTGTAAATGTGGCTACTGGTTTAGCATTGGAAGGATTTACTATATATGTTTATGCTATTGCCCCATTTATAACTATGAGATGCTATGAACAAATAAGAGTAAATGTATCAATCCTTTCCCAAATAAGACCTATGAATATAAATTTTATAGGTGTAGGAGCTGGTGTTAGTTATGCTATGAGTGGACCTACTCATCATTGTTTAGAAGATTTATCTATTATGAAAACTTTACCAAATATGGAGGTTTTTTCACCTAGTGATTATATGGTTGCTCAATCTTATGTTGATAGAACATTAAGTATAAAAAAACCAAAATATATAAGATTTGATGCTAAACCTATGAGTGCATTAGAAGATAGAATTGAAAATTTTGATGATGGATTTAGAGTTTTAAAAAATGGCAAAAAACTTGCTATCATTTCTACTGGTTATATGAGTCAAAAAACTATTGATATTATAAAAGATTTTGATATTTTGCTTGTAGATTTGTATTTTTTGAATACTTATAATAAAAATAAATTAGAAAAAGTCTTAGAAGAAATTGATACTATTTTAACTATTGAAGAGGGATTTAAAAATAGTGGTGGATTAGATTCTGAGATTAATTTTAATTTTAAAGATAAGACAATTATTAATATGGGGTTTGAAAAAAAGTACACTTTTGATATAGGTAGTAGAGAGTTTATTCATGAGAAAAATGGAATTGGTCAAAATAATATAATAGATGAAATAAATAAAATATTAATATGAATAAACTAACCCATCTAAAACGGCTAGAAACAG
>Ga0256827_10002517_pt1 | contig 11755 bp, 16 predicted proteins | sample CV84metaG_FD_185977 | JGI IMG/M metagenome (GOLD analysis project Ga0256827, IMG submission 185977) | Hydrothermal vent microbial communities from East Pacific Rise, Pacific Ocean - CV84 | ecosystem: Environmental > Aquatic > Marine > Hydrothermal vents | place: Pacific Ocean: East Pacific Rise... | reverse complement strand
GTCAGATACAATGGTTAAAAAACTTTCGATGATGCCATATCTGGATGATAGTGGATTTAAATTTATTATCCAATTAAAACAAAATGCAAAGATCAATGTCTTTGATCTTAAGGGTCCAGGACGGATCATTATTGATATCTCTCCACAATAATTAGGTATATATATGAAAATAGTAGTTTCTACAGTTGTTTTAGTCTCGTTGTTTATCTTGTCTGGCTGTCAGGGAAGAGATATGCCACTGCATCCATCTCAACCTACTCCACCATCTATAAAAGATATTAATTTGTCTAAAATAACCTCTTCCTTTACCTTTCTTAAAAAAAAGAGTGATCAAACTCTTGTATCTAAAGAGACAAACCAAATAAGTACATTAGAGGAAAAAGAGAAAGTACCTGTAGCAGAAATAGAAAATAGCAAAGAGGAGATCACTCAAGTAGTAAACAGTTCAAAAAAACAAGAAAATAACATCTCCTCAAAACTTTACAGTGCAGTATCCTCGGCAAAAAATATTCCTATTTTAAAAGATATTGGAAAACTTAAAAATATTTCAGTGAAAGAGATCCCAATTTTACGACATATTGGCTTACTCACACAATATCTTCCTACAAGTTCAGGAGATAAAGTAAGACGTATTCATCAAAAAGAGATCAAGAATAAAAAGAAAAATATAAGTATATTTCAAGGTTTTTCAGGGGGGATGATCAGTGGTAATTTGGACATGGGAAATATAAGGCTTGAAAAAAATCCACAATATACACGGCTTATTTTTGAAAGTTACAACTATGAAGAAGATAAAGCTTCCACCAAGCCTGCTAGATATTCTGGGATATATACAGCAAGCTACAGAGAGGAAACACACGCTATAGACCTCTCTATTAATGGATATAGATCTTTTTCTGCCCTAGAGGGTAAAGAGAAAAAGATATATAAAGAGGATAGTATTATTCAAGATATAGAGATCAAAAAGAGTTCAGAAGATCATCATTCTCATTTTATAATCACACTAAAACAAGGAGCAAAGATCAATGTCTTTGAACTCCATAATCCAGCTAGGATCATTATAGATATTGCTCCAATGTACCGTTTGTTTGGAGAAGCATCTTAAGTTTTTACCACCCTTTCACGAATATTTCGCTAAAATCGCGTTACTATATTTAAAAGGAAATACTATGGGACTTGGCATAGGACTTGTTGGACTACCAAACGTAGGAAAATCTACAACTTTTAACGCACTAACAAAGGCACAAAATGCAGAGAGTGCAAACTATCCATTTTGTACAATAGAACCAAATAAAGCGGTTGTACCAGTACCTGACAAAAGATTGGACGAACTTGCAAAGATCGTTAATCCAGAAAAGATCCAGTACTCTACATTAGATTTTGTAGATATCGCTGGTCTTGTCGCAGGTGCAAGTAAAGGAGAGGGTCTAGGAAATAAGTTTCTTGGAAATATCCGTGAAACAGAAGTGATCTTGCATATCGTCAGATGTTTTGAAGACCCGAATGTTGTTCATACTGAAGGAAGCATAGACCCTATCCGTGATGTTGAGATCATTGAGCAGGAGTTACTTTTTGCAGATATAGATGCTGTTTTAAAACGTATAGAGATGCTTAAAAAGAAAGCCAGAGGGAATGACAAAGATGCTAAAGAGCAACTAGAAGCTGCTGAAGCACTTTTAACTCATATAGAAGATGGTTCACCTGTTTCTACCTTTCCTGAGTTAGAATCAGATGGTTTTTTAGCGATGAATAAAGAGTTGCGTCTGCTTACTTCGAAACCTATTATCTATGGTGCCAATGTAGATGAAGATGGACTTGAGGAAGATAATGAATTTGTACAGAAGCTTAAAGCTTACGCACAGGAGAGAGATTCAGAAGTGATAAAACTTTGTGCCAAAGTTGAAGAAGATATGGTTGACTTTGATGATGACGAGAGAGATGAAATGCTTGCTGATCTTGGTGTAACAGAGTCAGGACTTGAGCAGATCATCCACAAAGGTTTTGATAAACTTGGACTTATGAGCTATTTTACTGCCGGAGTAAAAGAGGTTCGTGCTTGGACGATACGTAAAAACACTACTGCACCTAAAGCAGCTGCAGTCATCCACAATGACTTTGAAAAAGGGTTTATTCGTGCCGAAGTGATCAGTTATGAAGACTTTATAGAGTTTGGTGGAGAACAAGGTGCAAAAGAGGCTGGGAAAAACAGACTTGAGGGAAAAGAGTACATCGTTCAAGATGGTGATGTAATGCACTTCAGGTTTAATGTTTAATGAAAAGATTTTTTTATTATGGTGCGATACTATTGCTTTTAAGTGGTTGTGAACATAAAGAAGCTTCTTTTATCAAGTATGTCAAGAGTCAAAACAGTGTCTCTCAAACTACTAAAAAACTTACTAAACAGATTAAGGATGAGGGGCTTACCTATTATGGTATAGTTGATCATTCTATGCATGCAAAAGAAGTAGGACTAAGATTACCCTCTAAAACTATTATACTTTTTGGCAATCCTCATTTTGCTACCACCCTCATGAAATGTAATGCTTCTATGGGGCTGGATCTTCCCTTACGTATTGAAATCAGCAGTACCTATGAAGGTGAAGTTACACTCATCTATACCAACCCTGAATATTGGTCTTTAAAGCACAATATTAAAGATCAGACATGTTTACGCATTTTAAATAAAGCCAGTATCGCACTTGAAGATCTTGCAGAATATGCAGCTAAAAAATAGGAAATATTTTGAATACAAATGATATTTTATACCAGATACAAAAAGCATTGAACTTAAGTCAAGAAGAGATCCTCCAATCATATAAGTTAGTAGAATATCCTATGGATTCTACACGTTTGGACGCTTTGTTGAAACGCCGTCTCGATAAAGGCTTTGAACTTTGTTCTTATGAAGAGTTAGGTCTATTTCTCGATGGTCTTGTACTTCTAAAAAGAGGTCCCAGTCCCAAAAAACAAAATGGGGATGAAGTGGTAGAACTCACTAACAACCTCATACTGAAAAAGCTGCGTATTGCGATGGAACTTAAAGAGCCGGAGACGGAGATCATCTTTGGTCTGGCAGAGGTAGAACTTAGTAAACAAGCACTTAAATCTCTCTTTCGAAAAGAGGGGCATAAGAACTTCAAAGCCTGCTCAGATGAACTACTTATGGCATTTTTAGAAGGTCTAGATGAGTTTTATTATTCTGGTGAAGAGATTTAAATAGCTAACACCAACTTCACCAGCCCTAATGCCGTTCACATTCCATGATATAAAAGTAAGTGTTGCTATAATAAATCCTTGATACTTCTTTTGATAGAATCATACCAAACTACAATGAAAAAGGCTTGAATATGGCATTGGAAGATAAACATAAGTGGAATAAAAAGTACCAAAACAACCCTATCCCAGACACACCGATAAAGCTAATAACCCAATATGCAAAACTTGCTACAGGGAAGCAAGCACTGGACATTGCCTGTGGTATGGGACGGCACAGTAAATACTTGATATCTTTAGGTTTTGAAGTGGATGCTTTGGATGTGAGTTCCCTTGCAATCGCATCATTGCAAAATATTCCACAGATTCATGCCAAAGAGGTAGATTTTGATACCTATCAACTTGAAAAGAAGAAGTATGATCTCATTGTTTGTACTTTTTTTCTCAAAAGAGAACTCTTCCCTCAGATCATAGAGGCGCTTAAAACAGGAGGGATCTTGATCTATGAAACGTTTGTCTATCATCCAGACAACGAACAGGTACCTTCAGAGCGTTCTTTTTTACTGGAGGAAGGTGAACTTGAAAATGCTTTTAAAAAGACTTTAGAGGTTATAGAGAGTCGTGAATACTGGCATGAGACCATGAAAGGATTTAAGATGAAGAAAGCCTCTCTTGTAGCAAGGAAGCTTTAGTTTTAATTTACAATACTTACTTTTGTACCATTTCTTACTTTTTTGAAAACAGTTTTAGCAACATGATAAGGAAGTCTGATACAACCATTTGTTCCAGGGTATCTCTTCACATATTTACTTGCATGAAGCCCTATACCACCGCTTGTAAGACGCATCCAATGTTTAAGTGAAGCACCAACATACTTAACACCTTTCCAAGAACCTTTATATTTTCTTCTATCACCATGGTAGATTTTTTTACCATTTTTATAGAGATCACCAAAGATTGTAGAACGCTTATCTGCGATCTTCTCTCTTACTTTATAGGTTCCTGTTGGTGTATGCTTATCTCTGTATATTTTTGTGTTTGGTTCAAATTTTCTTTTGGCTCCTGTAGTACATGGAGAGTCAAGAGCAACTTTTCCATTGACAAGCAACTTAAGTCTTTGTTCACTTACATCGATCTTAATTAGTGTATTTCTACCATTGGCTTTGCAAAGAAGTTTGTTATCTTTAAAAACTTTAAAACTTTTTCTTACGTTTGTATTTTTTCTAAATGTGGCATAACATTTAGTCGTATTTTTACTTTTTTTTACTTTTTTAGCTACTTTAAGTGTAGGAAGTGTCATTTTTGAAGCTACTTTATCAAGTACTTTTTTTGTTTTTCTACCTACATACCCTTCTGCTGGAGAGATATGATATTGTTTTTGAAACTTAATGATGGCAAGTTTTGTATTCTCACCCCATTTACCATCTGTTTTAAGATGTAACTTTAATTTTTTATCGGCATTAAGTGTGATCTGAAGGTTTTTAATTTCTTGAAGATCATTTACACACTCTTGCGTTTCAAGCTTCTCACATATATCATCATATGTTCTAAAATTTGTCTTGGCAGTAGCTAGAGTAGAGAGCATAGCGATAGTTAGTAAAATTTTAATCATTCTCATGTAGTCTCCGAAATTTTGATTGATGTATTTTATCGTTTTAATATTAATTAATTATAAAAGTTTACTTAATATATACTTAACACTATAAACAGATATTGAATACATTCGAAATATCATTATATATTAAAAATGTCAAAAAAATGTCAAACTTCTAGATAAAGTAAGAAGAGATAAGCCCTATAAGCCCACCAAAGACCCCGCCCCAAACAACTAACCAGCCTAAATGCTCCTTTATAAGCTCCTGTACTAGCTCTTTTACCATCTTGGGTGTCAACTCTTCAAGACGCTTGGTGATGAGCCCTTCTACGGAGTCTATCATATCTTGTGAGAGTGCTGAGTTTTGGATGTGGTGATCTAGTTGTGCTTTAAATACATTTGAAGAGACGATGGAGCTTACCGCAGACTTCAGCTTACGAGAAAAAGGTTCTCTAAGTCCTTCTAATGCTTCTTCTCCACCAAACATACTAATGGCTCCTCCAAATTTAGACTCCATAACGGTAACTGAGAGTGCATCAAACGCAGGAGAGAAGTCTGCCTGTTCTACAAGTGGAGAGAGGTCTATCTTCTGCTCTTCTTGGGCAAAGAACTTCCCTAACTGCTCTTTAGTAAAAAATTGCTTCATGATCATCTCTTTAATAGAGAGTTTAAAACTCTCAAAGTTTTTTTCTATGACCCCTGAGCCATACAGCAAAGGAACTTTTTCAAAAAGCATATGGATAGCAAGTTGGTTAGTAATGGCTCCAGAGAGTGCAAAGAGCCCTGTGAAGAGTACCGCATTATGATACTCTAGCGGAACGATGAAGGAGACTCCTATAAGGAGTATGGAGAGGATATCGGTGATTAAAGATTTGTTCATTCTTGATGCTCTTTAGTTTTTGTGAATTTTAGCATATTATTGTTTATTTAGCTAATTATCGTTCCCACACTTTGCGTGGGAATGCCTACTTCAATACAAGTCTAACATAAAGTTTAACTCTATTGTTAAGTGGTATAATAATTTAAATGATTTTATTTATTATATTAATTGTAATTATGCATTCCCACGTACAACGTGGGAACGAAAAATCCAGCCTGTATAAGATTTTTCTGTTTTGATACTATAGTGCTTGACTCTTATTTTGTCTCGAACTATATCCAGAAGTTTTTTCTTTACTTGCATGTTTTTCTCCCAACATTAAATATGATATATGCTCCACTATTACCAAAAATCACAAATAGCGGAACACTTTGTCCAGATATTGACCTGCATCAGACAAATAGGACATAAGCTATTTTTATAATTGTATACTTTTTTTCAAAAAAATAGTAAAAATCTTTCAAATTGTCATATTTTTCTATCTTTTCTAAAATAGCTGGACTTTTTTGATATACTGCTAATAGGAAAATTAAGCATTAGCAGGACATAATGTTCTACTAATAAATAGTTAGTATTAAAAGGAAAAACATGAATAAAAATAGATTTAGGTTACTGTATTCGTTGGCAATTAGTTTTTTAATAATAAATACAAGCACAAGATTGATACTTATGTCTATGAATATAGACGATATTGATTTAGGGGGGGGGTATTACACTTTTTAAAATATTCTTTGTAGGACTTTTCTACGATTTTATTACAATATTTTATTATTTTATCCCATTAATTATATATCTATTTATCATACCAACAAAAATATATAATACAAAAATACACAAAATAATCTTATATTTAATAACTGGAACTACTCTTTTTGCTATGTTATTTACTGGAGTAAGCGAATACTTTTTTTGGGAAGAATTTGGAAAAAGATTTAATTTTATAGCAGTTGATTATCTTGTTTATACACACGAAGTTCTTCATAATATTCAAGAATCATACCCATTACCATATATTTTAAGTGGAATATTTATATTAAGCTTAACAATTATTATCTATTTTAGAAAACAGTTTTTTATATATGAAGATAAAACTAACTATTTATATAGATTAAAGATTTTTGGGATTTTACTTTTAATCCCTATTGTTCTTTTTAACTTACTTGATAAACAAAAAATGTCAAATATTTCAAATAATATTTATGTTAATGAATTAGTAAAAAATGGAACATATTCACTATTTTCAGCATTTAGGCACAATGAGATGAAATATAGTGAATTTTATAAAACTATTGATAATCATAAAGTTTTTGTAAATTTAAAAAAATTAGAAAATTTCGATGACAAAAGTCAAAAAGTTGTCCTTAATAAAAAACAAGACAAAAAGAAAAATGTAATTTTAATAATGGTTGAAAGTTTAAGTGCTAAATATATGGGTATATATGGAAATAATAAAAATATAACACCTTATCTTGATAAACTTACACAAGAATCTTTATTTTTTAATAATCTATTTGCAACAGGAACACGAACTGTAAGAGGTATGGAAGCAGTTGCTTTAAGTGTACCACCAACAGCTGGACGAAGTATTGTAAAAAGGCCAGTTAATAATACTTTAGATTCAATTGGAGATATTTTTAAAAAAAATGGTTATGAAAATAGATTTATTTATGCAGGATATGGTTACTTTGATAATATGAATAATTTCTTTTTAAACAATGGATTTACGATTGTAGATAGATTAGATTTTAAAGATGATGAAGTTACATTTGAAAATGCTTGGGGAGTATGTGATGAAGATTTATTAAACAAAGTAATTCAAAAAGCTGATAATTCATTTCAAGCAAACAAGCCATTTTTCTCTTTTGTAATGACAACATCAAATCATAGACCATATACATACCCTGACAATAAAATAGATATACCAAGTCATACAGGAAGAGATGGTGCGGTAAAATATACAGATTTTGCTATTCATCAATTTTTAAAAAAAGCAAAAACTAAACAATGGTTTAAAGATACAATATTTGTAATTATTGCTGATCATAATGGTGGAAGTGCAGGGAAAAATACTTTACCTTTATATAGATATAAAATACCTATGATTATCTATTCTCCATCAAATATTAAACCAAGAATTATTACAAAATTATCTTCTCAGATTGATACTATGCCTACATTGTTTCATCTATTAGGGATTAGTTATAAGAAAAAAATTTATGGAAATAATATTTTAGATAACAATTTTAAACAAAGAGCATTTATAGGAAACTATCAAAAATTGGGTTATGTAAAGAATGGATATCTTTATTTTTTAACACCAGATAAACAAATTCATAAAATGAAAATTGATAAATTATCTTTAAATTCTGTACAATATAGTCAAGATAATAATATATCTATCGAGGAAGAAGAAGAAATTATTAGTTATTATCAAAGTGCAAGTTTACTTTATGAGAATAGCAAATAATACTAACAAATCCTAGAAGCGAACGAGGTAACACTTGCGGTTGTTTAGCTTTTATATTTCGCATAAAATAAAATAAAAAAGCTAACAATTAAACCGTAAGATACCTCGTCTGCTTAAGTCAGTCGTTATACTCACAATAAAATATTGACAATGTAAATACAATTTTGCTATAATTAAATCATATCAACAAAAAGGCTTATTTTGAAGTTTGAATGGAATGATGAAAAAAACAAATTGAATGTACAAAATCATCAAGTCTCTTTTGAGGAAGCAAAAGAAGTTTTCTTAGACCCTATGCATATTTCAAAACTTGACCATCGTTTTGATTATTTTGAAGAAAGATGGATAACATTAGGTGCAACAACAAAAGATAAAATTTTAGTTGTTGCCAATATGTTTTTTGATGAAAATGGGGAAGAAATTATCCGTATCATCAGTGCAAGAAAAGCAAACCAAATAGAAAGGATATTTTATGAGCAACATTAAAGAAAGAGAAAAATATGATGATTATGAAATGTTGGAAGAGTATGACTTTAGTGATGGGGTTCGTGGTAGATTTTATGAACCAAAAAAGATACCTGTTTCACTAAGATTAGATAATGATATAGTCCTATTTTTCAAAAAATTAGCGAGTGAACAAAAAGTACCATATCAGACACTTATAAATGCTCTTTTAAGAAAAAAGTTACAAGAGGTATAACAAAGCATCGTAGCCAATAAATCCTTGACAAACAAAGTATAATTAAGGTATACTTTTTATACTTAAATACAAAAGGATTTATGTGAAATTTGAGTATGATGAACAAAAAAGCCAAATCAATAAACAAAAGCATGGTATGGATTTTGTAGAAGCTCAAAAATACTCACAAAATGCTTTATTGTAATATTTACTATAAGAGAAGACACAAATAGAATTATTAGTGTCCGAAGATGTAGAAAAAATGAGGAGAAGAACTATGAAAACAATAACAGCTAAAGAGTTTGATGAAAAATTTGATAACGGTGAAGATATAAGTGAATACCTTGATTTTTCAAAAGCAACAAGACCAAATACTCTAAACACAGACACTAAAAAAGTAAATGTTGATTTCCCACAATGGGTTATAGAATCTTTAGATAGAGAAGCAAAAAAGATAGGTGTCACAAGACAATCAATCATTAAAGTTTGGATAGCTGAAAGGCTTAAAGAAGAATCTGGACACTTAGAACAAGTAAGTTAACAAAACAGAGTAACCAATAAATTTTACAACCCCATACGAAGATACTTAGGTGCCTCTTGTGGTAAGCGGTATTGGATGTAGGGATGTCCTGTGCTTTTATGGCAGGCATTGCAGGCGTTGGTTGTTTGTGTGTACTTTTCATCAAAGAGTTTCCACTTCTTTGCTTTTATGGCTTCTTGAAGGTCTGCCAAAGCACCATGTTCAAATGTTTTTAACGCTTCAGTATACTTAGGTCTTGTTGCCTCTGCTACTTCCTGTGCTTCCACAAGTTCATGTATCTGATACTCTGCAAGACCCCAATTACCCGCTTTTGCAGCATAATATGCCACATAAAAACGATGCCCGAACTCTATCATAATGGTACCAAGACCTGGTTGTATCTCAGCTATTTGACCTATGGTCAGATTTTTGTTGTGTTTTGTAGCGACAACTGTTTTGCTCATATCACCTGCATAGGTGGATGCTGCACAGATAAGTGCAACTGAAAAAAGTTTTAGAAATCTGTTTTTATTGCTTGGCATTGAGTGCCTCCTTTGTTTTAATGGTCGGCTAAAGCCAACCCTACAGTAAAATCTTTTTTAGATCTTCTACAGACCTTACTGCATCATTATGCTCAGTAAATCCCCAATCTACCATGATGTAGGGAATGTCTGCCCTTTTACTTGCCATCTCATCACGAGGACCATCACCGATGAAGAGTGAGCTCTCTTTGGGGTGTTCTAACTCTTCAAGAATTTTGTAGAGCATATCGGGATGGGGTTTGCCTTGTGGTACGTCATCGTAGCAGGCAATAGCATCAAAGTAATCATACACACTCAAATGACTCAAAGACTCTATGGTAGAGCCTCTGTAAGCATTGGTAGCCACTGCAAGTTTATACCCTTGCTCTTTGAGCTTCTCAAGCAACTCTTTAATGCCATCATAGAGTACCAACTCATTTTCGTGATTTTTCGTGTAGTACTCAGAGAACCACTGCTCATGATGTGGCTCAAACTTTCTTGTATGGTAAAATGTTTGTGCAGGGTTAAGGGTATGGTCATTGACCCTCTTCAAAATATACGCTTGTTCCATTGGTGCATAACCTAAGTTCTTGCGTACATAATTAATAGCATTTGCTATGGTGAGTGAAGAGTTAACAAGTGTACCATCCATGTCAAATATAATCAGTTTTTGACTCATTTGCTATTTTTACTCTCTTTTTGATTGACCTTTAGATAGACAGAAAGCCCTAAGATCAGTGCTGTAATACCTATGAGTAACTCTACGGCATAAAGAAGCTTGTCTGGATCGGTCAATGCAAACTTAAAGACCAACATTAACGCCTCAATAGAGAGGGCAATGATAATAGAACCCAAGAAGCGTACCATAGTCTGATGTGAATCATCGGATTGCCCTTTTCTCTTCTCTTTGCCTAACACTTCCTCTTCAAAGATCGCTTTGACCAGATCAACAATAGCAAGAGAGAGGGTTAATAAAATAGTGGACTTAAACATCTCATGAATGTCTATATTGCCAAAATCAAATCCGAAACTCATAAAGCTTGTCACGCCTTTTATAAAAAGTAACAGAGCAACAGCAAACAAAGAGAGTGAAAATGCCGTATAGACGATACGACTGAAACTTCCAAATGTTGAGTCAAAAGAGCTAGGAGAGACCATTTTAAGAATATTACGCAAGGTAATATCTACACAGATGATACACAAAAGATTATCATCTGCATCATAGAGAGGAAAAGAGGCAGTCACGACAAGTTTGTTGCTCGTCAGTGAGGGGTAAGGATCTGTTAAGATACAGCGATGCTCTTTGAGTGTTCGGTAGTAGTAAGCTCTATCACTTCTCTCCTCCCCTTTACCTATACCGTTAAGCTTAGGATCTGATGAGATATTGTCAATGATCTGAATACCTTTACCATCTATAGCATAGATCACTTCATTTTTAGGGAGTGCCTGTTGAAGGGTTTTGATCTTTTTAACAATATCCTCTACTTGCATACCACTCTCAAGCTGTTGAGAGATGTTACGGCTTAAAATATAGCAGAGGTACGCTCTTGCTTTTGTACGTATTTGTGCATATTCTTCTATCTCTTTTACCGATACCATGATCCGCTCCTTATCTTATTTTCCCCAGTACATCTGTAAATGATGTTTTTTGGTTTATCATCACTTCAGGGACGATACTTCCTTTTTTAGAGAATGTCAAAATGGTTGACCCCATTTCAAACCAACCAAAGAGTTCACCACGTTCTAACCAAAGGTCATCATAAGTGTAGTGTCTTGGCTCTCGTATCTCAGAGTTTGTCTGCACATCCTCTTCAAAAGTCACAACCATTTTACCCACATTAAGAGCACCTACCAGTACAAGTATTTGTGTTCTGCCCTTTT
>Ga0256827_10002516_pt1 | contig 11757 bp, 9 predicted proteins | sample CV84metaG_FD_185977 | JGI IMG/M metagenome (GOLD analysis project Ga0256827, IMG submission 185977) | Hydrothermal vent microbial communities from East Pacific Rise, Pacific Ocean - CV84 | ecosystem: Environmental > Aquatic > Marine > Hydrothermal vents | place: Pacific Ocean: East Pacific Rise... | reverse complement strand
GTTCTTGGTATATTCGTCTCCTATGCCGTAGACAGAGAGCGTGTCATGCCCGTTTTGTAACAAGCGTTGCTCTTTAGAGCCTTTGAGAACATCTACGATGTAATGCAATCCGAAGCTCTGCTCAGTGCGTAGGATGGCAGAGAGCATCATACGAGCTGCCGTGGTGATGTCAACCTTTTCTGACTCTGGAGCAGTACAGTTGTCACACTTGGTACCACATGACTCTATGCGGTCATCAAAGTACGCTGCAATGCTTTGATGTCTACAGTTCTCAGAGTTGGCAAAGCGTACCATACTGTCAAGCTTGTTAAAGGCGTGTTCTTTGTACGGCGTTTCTGGTAAATCCTCTATAAACATCTTTTGTTGCACGATGTCTTGTGCTGAGAAGAGTAGCAAGGTTTCAGACTCTACACCATCCCGTCCTGCACGCCCTATCTCTTGGTAGAAATTCTCTAGGGTTTTTGGAAGTGTCATATGGACTACGAAACGAATATTTGACTTGTCTATGCCCATCCCAAAGGCGATAGTAGCTACGACTATCTGTACCCTATCTGCCACAAAGTCTGCATAGGTACTATTTTTCTCTTCTGTGGGTAACCCAGCATGATAAGGTTTGGCTTCTATACCTTTGCCTTGTAAAAAACTGGCGATATTCTCTGTAGATTTGCGTGAAAGTGTGTAGATAATACCAGACTCATCGGTATGTAGTTTCAGAAATTCTAGTAATTGGGCACGCCCATCTTTGATACGGTGTCGTGCGTTGATGCTTAGGTTTTCACGAAAGAGTGAACCTCTCACACGTTTAGGTTCTACCAGTCCTAAGTTGGTGTCGATGTCTTGTTCTACTGCCTTGGTAGCTGTGGCGGTAAAGGCTGCTATAGGTGTGGTAGCAAACTGCTCTTTAAGCAAAGAGAGCCGTCTATAGTTCTCTCTAAATTCATGTCCCCACTCCGAGACACAGTGTGCTTCGTCTATGACAAAAAAATTAATGGGAAGTTGATGCAGTAGGTTTAAAAAGTAGGCATTGGTCAAACGCTCTGGAGCAACATAAAGAAGTTTTATCTCTCCTGCTCTTAGCTTAGCTTCTATCTCTTGACTCTCTTCTAAGGTTTGCATAGAAGAAAGCATAGCAGCAGAGATAGCATTTTCCTGTAGTGCCACCACTTGGTCATGCATGAGTGCCAGCAGTGGTGAGACTACCACCGTAATGCCATCCATCAAGAGTGAAGGAAGTTGGTAACAGAGTGACTTACCTCCACCGGTAGGAAGTATCATCAGTATATCTTTTTTGTTAACTATGGCATCTACCACCTCTTCTTGTAAAGGGCGAAAAGTATCATGTCCGAAATAGTGTTTAAGGGTTTCTAATTTATTCATACTGCAAGTGTAGCGTCTTAGTTCTCATAAAGAGAAAAAACATTGCAAATTGACATATTTTTTTATCCAGTATTACCAATAAGGGTAAGTTACGTTTTATAATTTATAAATAAAATATAAACACAAGTATATTTATCACCTTCCTTAAAAAATTGGGTAGAAGAACATCAAGAAAAATAGCTCTCTTTTACTTACATAATTTATTCATACTATCAAACAATAAAGTAAGAATTAAACTTAAATCCAACATACAATTTTTAAAAATTATCATTTTGAATTCAGTACTATTTATATATTTATTCTATATAATGTTTTTTAATTTATATTAAATAAAGGGGAGAAAAGTGACTATTAAAAACTTATTTATCATATTTTTTATGATGACTATTAACATCTGGGGTATTGACTATCCCACTGAAACTATAAATAAAAATTCATTTGTTACAGAAACATTTGGAGGTATTGAACAAGCAAATACTTTTAGAAAATTCCGAGATGAGATATTATTAGATAGTAAAGAGGGGAAAGAGTATATAAATACCTTTTATAAAATTTTATCATCTTTAGCAGATGTAATGATTCATGATGCTGATTTAAGGAGAGAAACTACAGAAAGATTATTTCTTATTTCTAAAGAAGTTAAAAAATCTTTAGAAAATAATAAAATATCAACAAAAATGGGGGATCATATTAATTATCTTCTAGATAGTTATGCTTCTTCAACATTTACAAATACTAAATTAATTAAAACAATTAATAATATTAAAACAGATCATCCTATATTAAAATTTATTGAGCAATATAATTCAAGAAAATTAACCAAAAATTTAACGCCTTATATAAAATATGAAATAGATTCAATTTTAGTTGCATTTAAACCAAATATAAATATAAATAGTATTCCTAAAATACTTGAGAATACATATGATTTAAATATAAAAGAGGTATATAATGAAATAGGTATATATAATGTTTCTATACCTAAAAAATATAAGGATAATATAGAAAATTTAATTACTACCTTAAATCAAAATAGTAATATCGAATTTGCAGAACCAAATGGTATTGTCTCAGCATTTAGATCTCCAAATGATAAATTATATAATCAACAATGGGGACTGAATAACGTAGGGCAAAAAGCTGGAACGTATGGTGTAGATATTGACGCAGAAAAAGCGTGGAATAAAACTATAGGTAAACACAGTGTAATTGTCGCGGTTATTGATACAGGAGTATCTTATAATCATCCTGAATTAAGAAAAAACATGTGGATTAATACTAAAGAGATTCCCAATAATAAGAAAGATGATGACCATAATGGGTATATTGATGATGTTCGTGGATGGGATTTTGTAAATAATGATAATAATCCTTTAGATGACAATAACCATGGAAGTCATTGTAGTGGTATTATAGGGGCTAAATCAAATAATCATCTTGGAGTAACAGGAGTAAATTGGAATGTCAGAATAATGCCTCTAAAATTCTTAGATTCATGTGGAAATGGAAAAGATTCTGATGCAATTAAAGCAATAATTTATGCTGCAAATATGGGTGCAAAAATTGTTTCAAATAGTTGGGGAGGAGGTTCTTATAATAAAGCTATGGTTAGAGCTATTCAATATTTAAGTAAAAAAGGTGGTTTATTCATTGCTGCAGCTGGAAATGGTAAACAAAAAGGTGACCAAGATAATCATATTACTAATGTAGGTATAGACAATGATAAAGAGCCTATGTATCCTGCATCATATACTTTATCAAATATTATATCTGTAGCAGCAATAGATCGGAATGATGAGCTTGCATCTTTTTCAAATTATGGAAAAAAATCTGTTGACCTTGCCGCACCAGGTGTAGATATTTTAAGTACCGCACGCAGTGGATATAAATTAATGAGTGGTACATCAATGGCAACCCCTTATGTTGCTGGAGTTGCAGCACTTATAAAAAGTATAAACCCAAAGTTAAATTATTCACAAATTAAAAAAAGAATACTAAAAAATGTTCATAAAACATATCAATTAGAGGGAAAAGTATCATCAGGAGGAAGACTAAATGCTTTTAATTCAATAATAAATTCTGTTCCTCCTACTTATGGTTTCTTAATTCCTATATGGCATAACATTTTATTTTAAAATATAAATTAAAAATCCCGACCCAAAGGTCGGAGACTTATTCCAAACCAGCTTTAAAAGTAAGTAGTAACCCAAAAACTGTACTTTATTATTCTGAACTAATTATTTATACAAATATTCAATATAAAAATTAAAAAGAATATCACTAATTATAAGTTGCTTATTAAGTATTAATTTCATACTCTACTATCTTATTTAATGAAACTTATACCCTACACCCCAAACAGGATGAAAGTAATTTTGTTCATTTTTGGGGTCTATTTTATTTTTAAGTCGGTTAATGGCAACATTGACTGCATTATCATTGACCCCTTCACCCTCTACTCCCCATACCTCATCACGTAAGAAGTCTCTCGTTAGTGGCTCGTCTATATATTTCATAAAAGTATGTAGTAACTTAAATTCAAGGTTAGTAAGTGCAATCTCTTGACCATCGACATAGAGATCTTTTTTATTTAAATCAATGGTGAGTAGCTTATGTTTAACACGTGCTTGTTTCTGTAAAGCCCCTGAACGTTTCAGTAAAGCCTTTACACGAAGGGTCAACTCTTTAGTGGAAAAAGGTTTGGACATATAGTCATCTCCCCCTGCTTCAAACCCCTCTTCAAGTTCACTCTCTTTGGCTTTTGCCGTGAGAAATATAACAGGGATATCATACCCCACTTTACGTAAATGTGCAACAAACTCTGAGCCCTCCATCCCTGGTAAATTTCTATCTACCAGCATCAGTGAAGGAGTCTCTTCTTCTAAAAACTGCTCCACATTTTCTGTAGACATAAAGCCAGTTACTGTATAGCCCTCTTTACTTAGATGGTACTCAATAAGCTCTAATATATCTTCTTCATCTTCTATAACGACTATCTCTATCTCTTTTTGCATGAAAGGATTATAACATAACTGATAATTACCTTCTTTGATAATAAATCTCTTGTATCTCTCATTCAAAGAAAAGCTTTTAAGAACGGATACGATACAATATCTACTCTATTTAAAGGAATTAAATGAATCAAATCATTAAAAACTATACAAAAAAAGCAATAACTGGGTTACTATTATTATGTTCTCATCAAACCATCATTGCACAAGATATGCAAGTTTATCAACTCAACGATGATATAACTTTGGACTCACGTATTTCAGTCGGGGTACAATCCATGATTGCAGATGAGTATCTTCATGATAAAATGCTAAACCATACAGTCAGTAAATTAATATGGGATACAGACTCCCTTGCCATGGCTGGTATAGGTGCCTCATTACATTTTCAAGAACTGTATACCCTCAACATTGATTATTGGTTCTCCATCAATCAATCTGATACCACAATGACAGATTACGACTGGATGATTCCAGGATTTAATGGCAAAAATGATTGGACACATAGATCTATACATAGAGATACCGATGTATCTAGTGCATCTTCTTTTGATATAAGTGCAGAATTCAAGACCTTAGAGTTATCCTCTACTACACTCTCTACTCTTATAGGGTATCGCCAAGATAAAGCAAAAAGAAAAGCTTATGGTGGAGAATATATTTATTCAGAAGAATATTTTAGAGATTCCGTTGGTAAATTTAGAGATGGGATATTAGGTATAAGCTATGAACAAACATGGAAATCTGCATATTTAGGATTTAAAACAAATACAAGTATCACCAATGTATTGACTTTCAATACAAAATTTATTTATGCACCTTCTGCTAGAGGAAAAACTGTAGATACTCACCATTTACGAGATATTTTTGGTAAAACTACACTGGATAATACAACTATGTACACCATTGATTTAGGATTTGATTACAAAATATCTCATCTTTTAACTTTTAACTTTAACTATATGTATCAAAAATATGATACGACTGAGGGAGATTTAAAATGGTATGAAGGGGGACAAGTGGAATATCTTAGGGATTATTCTCGTTCCAATTTAAAGACATCATTAGTTTCTATATCATTAGACTATAAATTTTAATAAACTCTATTGACAGAAAGCATCTATTTTTTTTCTGTCAAATTTTATACACTTCTAAAACGTATAACTTACATTCATCCCTTTATATTTACTATCTAGCATAGGTGTCACATGAAACTTTTCATTCGGTGTAGTAAAATACCAGGCACTTAATGCTCCTATAACAGCCCCTGCTGCCACATCTCTAGGGTGATGACGGTTTACCTGTATACGACTATAGCCTGTGTAAATAGCTCCTGCATACAAAGGTAAGGCATATTCCCATCCGTACCGTTTATGTACAAACACCGCTCCAGAGATAGCCGAAGTAGTATGCCCAGAAGGAAAAGAGTCTCTGTCATTATTGTCGGGACGTTTTTCACGCACGGTATACTTTAGTGCTACAGTACTTAACATGGCTGTCCTATAAGATTTATAAAATTCTGTACGCCCCTCTGTATCATCAAAATAAAAAGTACTTCCATAAGCAGTAGCAGGGATGACAAAAGTAAGAAAATCTCCTATCTTTTCGGTGTTACTTTTGGCTGAAAGTGTATATGTAAGTGTAAATAATACTAATAATATTTTCATTTATCTAGTCCTTTTATATTTTGTGATTGTATCATCTCTAACTTCAATAGTTTACATAAAGAGTGTGAGGAAGTGTGAGCTAGTTAAGAGTACTAGTTACTTAAACATATAGCAACATTATTCTATCTCTTTCGTATATGCTTCTTGTATCTCTTTATTGATGTTTGTAGCCATACTTTGTATAATCTCTGGTTTTTCTTGATAATTTTCTTCGGTATTCACTACTTGTATGGGTTCATCTTTTATTGTATTTACTTCATTAGTCACATCTATAATCTCTTCACGATTATATACTGTCCCCTTACCTTTTAACTGTATCTCTCTATTTACTATAGGCATTGAATCATCTTTTATACTCGTAACACTATCGGTAACATCTACTATTTCATTCTTATTGTATACTCGTATCTTATCTTTTGGATGATTGGCTTGCTCTATTGCTTGATGAATTATTTTATCTTCTTGTATATCATTATTGTTACTATTGCCTAGTATATCTTTTGTATACCCAGCACCTGATCCTATACCTGCTCCAGCTAACCCTACCAAAATACCAGAAATAACTATTTTTGTTACCATCTGTTTTCCTGTATCTCCATTAGCTAGTGCTAGTGTAGTACCTATTAAAGCTCCCGCAACAGTACCTACCGTAGCACCCACAATAGCACCATTTTTTACCGAACTATTTTTTGCACTACACCCCATCAGTAATAAAAGTGCTAATAATATAGTTATCATTTTATACATTTAATTTCTCTTTTTTCTAAAAAGTATACCACAAAAGGGTAATACCATATATTTTGAGATGTAATTCATTAATTATTAATAGGATTTTTTTCATTATTTCCCTAAAACATATATTTATAATTCAAATGAACCATGACATCACTATCACCATATGCTATACCAACACCTAAACTAAATTCATTTTGTCCATATGCATATCCCCACTCCACATTGTTATAACTACCTATAAATCCACTATGTACATTCCCCACATCTAAAGCTCCTCCCGTAAGAGAAATAAATGCTGTATCTTTCTGGTTATGTAGATAATATTTAGCTTTAATACCCACAAGACTAGCAAGGATTAATGTTTTTACATCCAAGGATACTCCAAATTGGTTTGAGGTGTTGTATCCTATTTCCATATCTAACAAAGGTACAGCTCCACAAGATTTCTCAGTATCAATGACATTTTTGCCTTCTTCATCCCAAGTTTCCTCTTGGGTACAACCACCTAGAGCTACAACCCCAATACCAAACTTAAAACCCTCTCTACCCTCAAAATTTTCTATTTCCGTAGCTTGTATGTATTGACATAATGCTAATAATATTAATATCTTTTTCATAGTATCTCCTAGTTATTTTTAAGAATATAACAGAAGAGTGTGAGTAAGCGTGAGATAAATAAAAATATTTATAAAAAAATATATCCTTTTCCATAAACACTTTTAATACTATTTTCAGGGAGTTTTTTTCGTAATTGGGATACATGAAACTTTACAGCATCTATAGATATTTCGGTATCGAAGCCATCTTTCCAGACTACTGCCATAATACTCTCAAAACTTACACATATTTGTTTATTTGTAACTAGTAAATCAAGTAGTAGTGTCTCTTTATGATTCAATTCTATCCTTTTATCATTTATAGATAGAATTTTTTTAATACTATCCCATATGTAACCATCATTGAGTAGATAGCATGAAGTATTCAACTCTTTTAACGTTTGTCCTAGTTTAAACAGTGCTTCTTTAAACTCTGTAGGTTTTACAGGCTTGACAAGGTATTTACAAAGGTTAAGCTCTGTAGCTTTTAAAAGCTTGTCTACATCTGTAAAGGCTGTAAATATAAGTATGGGAATCTCTTTATTCTCTTCCCGTATTTTTTTCGCTACTTCCAATCCATCCACATATGGCATATCTATATCTAGCATCACAACATCTATAGAATATTGTTTATATAGTTCTAATGCTTCTCGTCCATTATCAGCTACATACACCTCTTTAAAATAGCGTTGTAAATATTCTACTGTAGGTTTTTGTACAGACGTTTCATCTTCTGCATAGAGTATAGTGTACTGCTGAAGTGTATCTTTCATTTCTCAACCCTTAGAGCTATCGTAAATTTAGCACCTTCTTCTCCCGATAATACACTAAGACTACCTTGCATTGTCTCTTCTACTATCATCTTGGCAATATAAAGTCCTAACCCCGAGCCTCCACTACTTTTTTTGGTACTAAAATAAGGGTCAAAAATTTTCTCTATATCTAAGGGATTTATACCTCCAGCATTATCTTCTACAGATAGTTGTAATATATTCTCTTCCATACTAGTAGTAATCATGATTTTTTTATCGTCTATCCCTTTAGTATTTAATGCTTCAACAGCATTTGAAAATAGTGTAATAAGTACTTGTGTCAACTCATTTTTATATCCAAGTATCTCATAATCCTCTTGGAAAGGACGTACAACATCTATATCTTTTAACTGATACTGCATCAATGCCAGTACCTCAGAAATCGTCTCTTGTATATCAAACCTTACTTGATGCTTGATATCATGTAAAAGGTATCTAAAATCATCTATAGTTTGAGACATATGTGTATTCAGACTTATCAGTTCTTGCATTTTCTTTTCTAGATATACTCTGTTGTCTAGTTCTTCTTCCATATTGAGTAAGAGCATATTTGACTGCATCAGAGGTTGTCTCCATTGGTGCGCGATAGCATCTATCATCTCACCCATATTTGCCATACGATATTGACGTAGGAGTAATTGTTCTTGCGATTGTTGTTTTTCTACTTCTATTTTCACACGCTTTTTGAAATGTGCTTCATCAAGTTGTAATTTAGTCATAAAATAATAACCAAAAAGGGTAAAAGCACTCAACGAAACAAGAAATGTAATAAAAGCATATATGCTAAAGTGCAAATCAAACAGACTAAAAAGTACCGTAACCATCAACAGTATTACAAAAGATATGACTACCCCATAATCACGACCTTGTAAAATAAAAGCAGAAAAGACCACCAAAAAAAACCACACCAATCGGAAAGTATCAATCCAAAGTGTTGTGGTCATAACCAATAAAACTAAAATAGAAAAAAATATAACACCCTGCACATAATAAACATAATACTCTGGATGCTTAAGATATGCATAATAGAGTATAGACATACTCATACTATACACATAGAGTAAATTCATATACATTGTACCTAAAGGATAGAACCCCAATAATGATGAGCTTGCAATCAAGAAAGAGAGTAGTGAGACTAATAAAAGTATTCTTCGGAGTAAAAGGTATTGAAAAGTTATAAGATCTTGTTCTAAAGAATGCTGTTGAGAAATAAAATCTTTCATAGAGGCATTATACCTCTATGCATCTTAATGCAGTAGTTATATAGCAAAACCTTTAATCACATAAAAGATAATTGCTGAAAGAGTAGCTGCTGCTGGTACAGTGATGACCCATGCGGCTATAATCTTCTTCACCATTCCACGCTTCACATAGTTTTCACGTAATTTACGCTTAAGTGATTTTACTTTCTTTTTCTGTCTTTTATGTGCTTCTATGAGCTCTAACTTTTTAACTGGATCTTCATTGGTGCATGCATCAAGTTCTGCTTTTAGGGTACGTTGTTTTTCTGTTTCAGCATGAAGCTTTGCTTGTTTTTCATTCATTTTTTTAGAGTCAAGCCATTCACGCAGAAATCCTACCCCAAATACTGCACCCACAGCAATATGTGTAGAAGATACAGGCAATCCAAGTTGTGAAGCGATGACTACGGTAATGGCAGCTGCCATCATGATAGAAAAAGCTCTCATTTGATCTAGTTCTGTAATCTCTGAACCTACGGTCTTAATAAGTCTAGGACCAAAAAGTGCAAGACCTATAGAGATACCTATACCACCTGTGATCATCACCCATAAAGGAATCGCTGCTTTTTTAGATACTGCAAGGTTCGTAAGCGCATCATTCACCGCGGCAAGAGGACCAACAGCATTGGCAACATCATTGGCACCATGTGCAAAACTAAGCATCGCCGCTGCAAAAATAAGAGGTATTGTAAAGAGCATATTAATCGCATCTCTACTCTCTGTCATTAATGCAACTCTTTTAGCTATTCTCGGCTTCACCATTAGGTATGTAATCGCTGCACCAATCACACCAAAGATAAGTGCTATACCAATCGTTGGTTTTTTAGTTTGTGGTAAAAAACTAAGAATATGTGTTAACTCTTTCCATACATGTTTTAGACCTTTAAGTGTCAAATATGTTAAAAATGCGGCAGCCATAATAGAGACTAAAATAGGAACTATTTTTTTAGCCGCTGAAAGCTTATCCTCTTTATAGAGAATTTGTGATTTTATAATATAAAGGAATATTGCTGCAATCACACCACCTAGAACTGGTGAGATAACCCACGAAGCGGCTATCTTACCCATAGTTCCCCAAGATACTATCGCAAATCCACCAGCAGCTATCCCTCCACCTAGAACACCTCCTACAATAGAGTGCGTCGTAGATACTGGTGCTTTGAGCCATGTAGCAAGATTTAGCCAGAGTGCTGCTGCTAGAAGTGCTGCTGACATCGCATAGACAAATATCATCGGGTCCCCACCAAAAGCAGCAGGATCGATGATACCTTTTTTAATAGTTCCTACCACATCTCCACCAGCAATAAGTGCTCCACCCGCTTCAAAAATAGAGGCAATAATAATGGCTCCTCCTATAGTCAATGCACCAGAACCAACAGCTGGACCTACGTTATTTGCAACATCATTGGCCCCAATATTCATTGCCATGTATGCACCAAAGACAGCGGCTAGGACTAAGAACCCACCATGTGTCGCATGATCGATGATACTGTTCGCATAAAAAGCAACTGCTACTGCAAAGCCTGCACCGATAATCATTTTAAACGTGTTATTCATTGATTTTCCTTCAATTTTAATATAAAAGAAGTATAGAGAAAAAGTATTACAATTTTGTTACCATGTTGTAATTAAATCATGTGAAAAGTTTTATTAAGAAGAAAAAGATGTACAAGTGCATCAAATGATACACCTATATTGAATTAAATTAGAATTTCACAATACAGTCTAACTGCACACGCTCATAGTTTGGTTCTGTTCCCTCTTTTTTACTTTTACTTTCATAAAGTTCATTGAAAAAGAAGTTACCTGCAAGATAGAGGTTTTTACCCATTTTATATTTTGCTCTAATTGCATGCCCACGTGCCGCTGTACCACCACCAAAATTATCTGAATCAGAATATGCAGCAAATACCGCATCTTCTTCAATATCCGTATATGAGTATTTTACTTGCCAGTCACCAACATGTTTAGCTTTACCTAATTGAAATGCTACATCATACCCTAGGTTATTGTCGTCTGCCGCTGCATTGTATGCAACAGATGCTGCAATTTTAAATGGCATACCAAGTATATCTTTAAATTGTACTTCGGCAAATCCCTCTACAATATTATAATCATTCGTATAGACCCCATCTACTACGGTATTGCCTTTGTCTTTACCAAAAAGAGTTGTATTGCCTTTTAATCCATCATAATAATAGACACCCGCACCTAAATTAAGTTTTGTATCCCCTAATTTTGTTTTATGCACGTATTGTGCTAAAAAGAGGTTTACATTATCTTGAGCCATAGATGCTTCTTCCAAAGTGGGTTGG
>Ga0256827_10002515_pt1 | contig 11758 bp, 5 predicted proteins | sample CV84metaG_FD_185977 | JGI IMG/M metagenome (GOLD analysis project Ga0256827, IMG submission 185977) | Hydrothermal vent microbial communities from East Pacific Rise, Pacific Ocean - CV84 | ecosystem: Environmental > Aquatic > Marine > Hydrothermal vents | place: Pacific Ocean: East Pacific Rise... | reverse complement strand
TATGATGTGCCTCAGAGCAAGCATAAAACTATGATTTTAACATTTGTAAATGCAAACTTATAAGTACATATGTTTTAAAAAGTTTGCATTTACAATAGCGTATTTTAGATTAAGTGGTTTTGTAATAACTTGTTATGCGTTTCTCAGCAGACCCTACATAAAATCGGGGCATTGATATTTTTGCGGAACATCAATATCGGTTTGGCGAGATAATATATAAATTATTGAAATCTCATAACCACCACGTCCGCCACTTACAATACGAAGTTTAGAGTAGTTTATATCATAAGAAAATCCTATGTTAAAATCTTTATAATCAATACCAACTTTAATAATTGCAGCATCAGATGTTCTTGTCCAAGCACCAAAATATAAATTTCTAAAAGCAATATCTTTTAGTTTATATCTAAATTCGCCACCAAAATATAATTCTTGTAATTTCCCTTGTCTATAATAAACAACACTTGGTATTATAGAGTGTTTTTCTTTAAAAGGAATATCGTAAGATGAGTGTATATTAAATTTATTGTGAAGTTCAGAAGCATCATCATTATAAAAAGATTTTTTGGGCGTGTTTAGGTGCATAAACGACATGCCAACAGTAAGTTTAGATTTATCGTCGAAAATAAATTTTGAACTTAATCCCATAGAAAAATCAATGTAAGTAAAGTTCTCTTTAGAAAAATATTCGTTGTTTGGTAAAGAGCTATCAAACTGATAACCTGTATATTGATTGCCAAAATAAAAAGCATTATAATCAACGGAGTTTTGGATTAAACCAAAATTTACTCCTGCCGAAATAAATATTGTACTATCGGCATCAACAGCTCTATGATATGCAGTAGATAAAATAATTTGGTTTGTTCCGAAATTACCATCACCAGCTTTGTCTGTATTGAACAACAAACCAAAACCTATAAAAGATTTTTTTAAATTAAATTTTGTGTATCGCATATCTGCCGAAGCCGAAAAAGTAACATACGGAACTGTAATTGACGACCATTGATTTCTGTGATTACCCACAAAACGATAATCGCCATCGAACATTCCTGTTAGGGCAGGGTTGAGGTTTAAAGGCGATTGAGTAAACTGCGAAAAATGTATATCTTGGGCTTGTAGCAATGTTGTTATTGTTATTAGTATTATTGTGATATATTTTTGCATATTTAACATTAGTACTAAAACATCTTTTCTGTAAAAATAATATTAAATTATGAAATATTTATTATGAATTACGATTTTTTGTTGCTTGTTACTTGATTTTCTATTTTATAAACTATTAACTATAAACTATAAACTATAAACTATTAACTATAAACTATTAACTATAAACTATAAACTTTATCTAATCAAAGTAACATTACCTTTTTTAATAAAAGTTTCTTTATCTCTACAAATTGCTTTTATGTAATATACAAAAACAGCTGGGTCAAGAAGTTTACCGTGATAAGTTCCGTCCCAACCTTTTGTAATATCAGTAGTTTCAAACATAAGTTCGCCCCAACGGTCGTAAACTGCAAAATACAACTCGTCTATAATATCGCCGTAAGCGTATAAAATATCGTTATTGCCGTCGCCATTAGGTGTAAATGCATTTGGTACATAAATATATGGTTCTCCACAAATTACGTCCATCACTATTATTTTTACAGTATCTTTGTTAGAACAACCGTATTCATCGGTAACTAAAACCTCGTAAATTGTTGTAGTTTCGGGGCTTGCTTCGGGATTTTGAATGTTTTCGTTATCTAATGAAATAGACGGTGTCCACAAATAAGTTTCTCCATCAACTGTATGCAGATTTGTAGATTCATCGTTATAAATTATATATTCATCAGCCCAAGCTGTAACTCCTAATCCATCAGGGTTATATCCTATATTTACATCAATAATATGGCTACAGCCATTTGCGTCTGTAACAGTAATATTATGATTACCAACGCATAGGTTATTTGTTGTACTATCAACTATTCCGTTATCCCATAGGTAAGTATATGGGGGAATACCACCATCAACAAACACAGTTCCAATTCCATTGCAAGCAATATCGCAGGTTGCAATAACTGTGGCTGTATCGTAGTTTATAACAGGTGGATTAATCAAATTGATGTAACTAGTATCTTTACAATTATGTGCATCGGTAACAATAACCATATAGCTACCTTCGTAAAGTCCGGTAACAGTTTGCGTAACATCACCTGTGTTCCATAAATAAGAATAATCTGGTGTGCCACCACTTAATACATCGGCAAAAACACTAGCAGAATCTCCATTACAAATAATTCCTTGACTATTAATAACTAAGTTTATAGAATCTGGCTGCCCCACTATTACATTAGAAATTCTTTTACATTCGTCGGCATCTGTAACTGTTAGAGTGTAAAATCCTGCACAAATATTATTAATTGATGTGTTGGTGCTTCCTGTTGTCCAGATATACGTATAAGGAGCAGTAGAAGGTATTTCGATATTAGAAAAAGCAGAGCCATCGCAATATCCGAAGCAACTTGCAGGTAACGATGTTGTGTTAATAACTAAATCAGAAGGGTCGTCGATAAATACCGAAAGAATTGTATCGCAAGAATGCGAATCGGTAACCGTAACCGTGTAAGTGCCATAACCTAAACTATCGGCAATATTCTCGGTTTGTCCATCGCTCCAAATATAAGTGTAGGCAGGCGAACCTTGCGAAGCAACAACTGTTGCACTACCAATAAAACTACTATCGCCACAAAGTGTGTTTTGAATATCGGTTATTGTTGCTAATAGTTGGCTTGGTTCGCTTATACTGTCGCTGATAATTTTTGTGCAACCAATAGAGTCTGTAACTGTTACTTCGTAAATACCCGGACATAAGAAATTTATAGTTGAGTCCATATCTGAGCTTGTCCAGTCGTAAGTGTATGGAGCTAAGCCGTTTGGTGTAACCGTTAAACTTCCGTTACAATCGTTATAACATATAACATCTTGATGATTTGTTATACTAATCTGCAAATCATCAACAAAAACATTTAAAGAATCGTTTAAAACACAGCCTTTTTGGTTTGAAGCATTTAAATAGTATATTGTGTTTGTTTGCGGTGCTACCAATGGGTTTGCTGTATCTGCATTAGCTATTATTTGCGATATTGGTGTCCAATTCCAATCTATTGTATCGCTTGCTATTAGGGAATATGCGTGAATATTTATAGTATCTCCTTTGCATATTATTGTGTCTTTTAATACAACTTGCAATGGTATAATTTCTACTTGCACGGTGTCTGTTGCATTAACATTACAAAATTGTTCGTGAACTGTAACAATATAATTTGTTGTAATTGTAGGATTTACCAATAGGCTATCGTTTGTAGATATTACTGTTCCCGAACCTTGTTGATACCATAAGTAAGTAATAGTGCTATCATCAGCATTAGCGTATAAAATTACTTGTTCGCCTGGGCAAATTCCTGTATCAGGATATGCTATTACATTTAAACTGTTATCGTGAACAACAACTAATTGAGTTAAATCTAAACAAGCATCGTAAGAAGCTGTCATATGATATTCTGTTGTTGTAGTTGGAAAAGCTATAGGATTTGATATACTGCTATCACTTAAGGTGTTAGTGTTATCCCATAAATAATTAATATTAGTATTTGGCAAAGGATTTATACCTATTGTAATACTATCGCCTAAACAAATATGTGCTACTTGCAAACTATCTAAAGAGCTTACTCCAACAGTAATAGTTTTATAAACTGTATCGGATAAATTGCAAGTACCGGGGTCGTTAGCAACTAACATTATTGTGTATGTTCCTGCACTAAATGTATGGCTTGGATTTGTTTCTGTTGAAGTAGCACCGTCGCCAAAATCCCAAAAATATGTTGAGCCAAGACTTGTGTTAACAAACTGAACATTATAAGGTTCGCAGCCATTTCCCGGAAATTGAAAATCGGCAGCAGTAAAATCGTCCATAAATGAAAATCTAAACACGGCATTATTACATACCCAAGTTTCGTTAATAATACCACCATTATCTTCGCTCCATACTCCCGATGTAGTGGGGAAATCGTTGCACGATGCTAATGGTGTTGCCGGATAATTATAAAACCCGCAACTAGCACAAACCGATTGATATATATTTCCTTTTTTGTCGAAACGAGCTGTGCCACCGTCAACGTGGTCGTGACCGCAGTAATAATTTCCGGAGTGTTGTTCTCCAAAAAATGTGGCATAATCTAAATTAGAGGCATCTTCTGACATAACCATTATATAAAAATCTTGTCCATCGGTAACAGATTGATAAGCATCAGGGGTAATATCCATACCGTGAGTACCAAAATTATTATCTGTCCAGTGTACAGGGTATGCAGAACTTGGGTTGTCGCTAGGCCAAACACGTCCCCAGCCCGACAGATATATTCTGTTGCAAACATCTACAGCAAAAGCTGTTATAGATATGTTTGGTTCTCCAATACCTGTTCCGAAAACGGTAGAATATTCTATGTTTGAAAGTGTAGGGTCTAGTTTAACAATAAATTGCCCCGAATTTGGTGTGTTATATGCAGCATTATAAATTAATGTATTGCCTGTGGCTTCGGTTTGTCCTGCAAGATATACATTGTTGTCGTGGTCTAAACGAACAAAATATGCTTGATCGTAGTGGTCGGAACCAAAATAAGATGAATTTATTAAAGTTTGTCCGTCGTAAGAAATATGAGCAACAAAACCATCGGTTGTGCCACCGTTAAAATTTGTATTATAAGCTCCTGAAGTAGTTGGAAAATCTGAAGAAACTGTTCCTCCAGCAACATAAACATCGTAAACATCATCTACATCAACAGAGTAAATTGCATCGTCTTTTGTGCCTCCAAGATATGTTGACCACATCATTCCTGATAAATCGGGTGATAGTTTAAAAACAACCGCCTCTTGTTTTCCTGCATTTGAGTTTTGCAAACCTGCTACAACGGGGAAATCGGTAGAAAAAGTTGATGTTCCTACATAAACATCATTTTTGTTATCAACAATAACTTCTCCTCTTGCTCCGTCGGCATAGTTGTAATATAGGCTGTCGTTACCATTCATAAGAACAACACCATTGCTGCTAATATAATTTTTGAAATTTAAACCATCGTTGCTACTACCACCTACGTATGTTGATGCTAGCAACTGAGAACCATTTTCGCTAAATTTTGAGACGTAAATATCAATTCCGTTTGGAAATCGTACAACATTATCATAAACAACAGAATCGCCTCCGGCAAATGTTGATTGATATGCAGTTGCACTTGTCGGAAATGTAGAAGAACCTGTTGTTCCAAAAACAATTAATTCGTCATATTCATTCACAACTAAACTATGAGGTAAATCTCCGTTTTCACCTCCTAAATATGTTGCAAACAAACGATTAGTACCTGTTTCATCATATTTTATTATTGCTACGTCCCAGTTGCCTGCATTGGTTATTTGATATGCTCCTGGTGATGCAGGATAACCATTTCCGTTAATTATTCCCCCGGAATAAACATTTCCTTTACTGTCGTATGTTGCAGTAAAACCCCAATTGTCTGATGTTGAACCCGAATATGTCGAAAATATTAAAACAGGGTCTATTATCAAAGGGTAATCTGTGTTATATCTTCCTACATCGAAAGAAAGGGTATTGTTGTTTAACAGATATTTAATTTTCACTTCTTTTTTATGTCCGTTTATTTCTTGATAAGCAAAAGGAGCAAGTTCGTAAATAGAATGAATAGAGGTTTTTATAATTAATTTCCCGTTTTCTAAGTATAAATTATCTTGTCCGATAAATTTCATTTTAATTAAATCGGGATTTTCGCCTTCGGCAATAATAAAATCATATTTTATTCCTCCATCAACTTTTTTTATTTTTAAATTTATACCGTTGTAAAGTTCTTGATATTCAATTTCTTTATAACTATATACATAAGATGCCCAATTTTTACGTTCTCCTATAAAAAAGTTTTTGTAATCTGTTGATTGATAATTAGCATAAATTGAGGGCATTATGTTACAATTAATAAATTCCATTTTATAACAATGAGCATTTATATTTTTAATTTTTCGTGCATATCCGTGGTGTGCTTGCGAACCTGCTAAATCGCCTTTGTTGTAAACATTATATGTGAAACAATTATTTTCGAAATAGATTTGACCGGAGCTAAATTCTAATTTATATCTGACATTATTAGGGTATTGCCCTTTGTTTTCTTCAAATAAATCTTGCGAAAAAACTGTATTTGAAGTAATTAGAATAAAAAATAATATATTTATTATTGTCCTCACTGATAAAAAAATATTATTTTATAAAGTTAGTAAAATTTATACTTAAAACAAATTGCTTTTTTGTTTTTCTAAACAAACTCTTCTTAGTGCTTGAGTTTATGGACAAGCACTACTTATTATATTTAAACAAAACTTTTTTTACACTACAATTTGTAATAAAACTATTTATTTCTTGAAAATAGGGTAAAGAAAAAATCTTAACTTCATTGTCTAATGTGCAATAAACGAGATTGTTAAGTTCTTCGTAGAAAATGTTTTTGGGAGAATAAGATGCTTTAAGAATGTATGTGTTTTGTGCTTCGGCATCGAACATATATGTATTTTGGTTTGTAGCAATAATAAATTTTTTGTTTGAAACTTTACAAACCGAAATAATATTTTCATTGTCGAAACTGTATTTTTCTTGCAAGGTGTTGTATAATAAATAGAAAGCACTTATTTTAGCATTGTTGCCAGCATTGCCAAAAAACAAAACACTATTATCATACGATGCTAATATTTCAACAGTTTTAAAATTAATATTTATAGATGTTTGAAATGCTCCGGTAGAATAATAAAATTTTTCTATTTTGCTTACTCCAATTCCGTTTGAGTAAGAATTTCCGACAATATAATCGTTGTGAATGCAAAAAATATTTGAATTATTAGAACTGTTTTCTGATATTGATGTTTTTTTTGCAAAATTATCGTAACTATATGCTACAATAGAGTTGTTTTTTTGCGATGCGTAAACCAAATAATTATCTATTAATAAATTTCCTTTATATTCGTATGGAGGATTATTTAAATTGCTATTTCTCCAAAATTCTTCATAATTTTTTGTGTTTATACTTATTAATTCCCCGTTTTTTGTAAGTAACAATAAACTGTTATAATACGAATTAATTTCGGCATCGCATAATAAACTGTTGTAGGTATATTTTTGAACAAAAGATTTTGAAATATCATTTTCAAAAACATAACTATTGTTTTGGTCGGTAGTAATTAACAGTATTTTTTCTAATTTTTTATTTATTGATGTAAGATGTATTTTACGATATGTTTTTTTATTGTTAAATTTATCAGAGGCACTTATAACAATATCGTAACTACCAGATTCTATTCTTATATCATCTAAAATAATTGTTGTATTAAGCTGAAATTTTTGAGCATTAACATTAAAACTATGTGTTCCCGAAATATTTTGTGCATTATCATTTAAGATATAAACAGATACATTTGTAATTGTTTCATTATCTGTTATTTCTGCACTAATTTGTATTGTGTCGATAACAGAAAAACTAGCATTGGTTTGTGGTAATAAAATTTGAATTATCGGAGGTGTTGTATCTTTTTCTTTTTTACAAGAAAAAATTATTAATAACAATATTGATATTATAAAAAGCTTTTTCATTTACTTGCTAATATACAAAAAAAATGGAGGATACAAAATGTATCCCCCATTTAGATTGAACTATAATATTGTCTTATTTTACAAACTTTATTATCTTATCGTTAATTCTTACAAAATAAATTCCTGAATTTAAATTACTTGTTGCAATTGAAATAGAGTTATTACCCATTAAAATATTAACATTTTCATTAGAAATTATTTTTCCTGTATAAGAAACAATTTGAATGTTTGCTTGGTTATTCTTAGTTGAATTAAATTCAATATTTAGAATATCTTTTACAGGATTTGGATATAATTTAAGATTGTTAAGTGTTTCAATCTTAGTTATTCCTGTAGAAGTATCTTCATTTATTAAAATTATATCACTCCAAGTTTGAATACTTCTTAAAGAATCGTTACTTTCTTCACAATCTAAAGATATTGATACAAGATACGAACCATAAGCTCCACCAAATGTATAAGTTTCTGTTATTGTTTGAGTTTGTTGATTAGAACCAACAAAAGACCATTCTACTTCTAATGTAGTGTTATTAACAAGTATAACATTGCTTACGTAAACATTTGTAGGAATAAAATCTAAGCAAGAGTCTATTGCAGCATTAGAAATGGTATCAATAATTTGGTTAGAAGTGTCGTTGTCAACCACAACATAAGAGCTTGAAGAAGTTACACAACCATTAGCGTCTGTAACAGTGTAAGAATAAGTTCCTTCGCAAAGATTTGAAATTGTTTGAGTGTTAGCTCCGTTAGACCAATTATAATTGAATGGAGCTGTTCCTGCAAAAACCGAACCTGTTAATTCTCCATCACATTCTCCTTGTTCAACTACATCAAAACCATCATAAGCCATAAATCCTTCGCAAGGATCGCTTTGTTCGATGTCAATTGTGTCGCAATAATCGGCAGAACAACCGTTTGAAAACTCTGCGTGTAAACAAGCAACTACAGGAAGTGTTGTGTATTGAAAATTAACACTACTTGTTGTAAAGGTTTGTCCTTCAATATTCCAACTTAATGACGAAGGCATAGATTGCCCATTTAAGGTGTCGTAAGACCAAGATCCGTCTTGAAAAGTAATTGTGTTGGTAGTTGAGTCAATTGTGTAAGTGAAATCTGCTACACAATTAGATTGTCCGAATGTGAACATTGCGAACCCTAATGCTAAAATTGTAAATAATCGTTTCATAATATAAAAATTTTAATTTATTAATTTATTTATTTTCTATTTGATAAACACGGTTTTTTTAAAAGGTTGCCTTACTTTATTATTTTTTTTCTAAAAATAATTGAATTGCCTGATTTTACAAGTAATACATAACTACCTTTTTTTATTAAATTTGTTTTTATTTTTAAAATATTAAGATGTGTATTATCGAAATTACGATAAAAAACTTGTTTTCCTGTAATATCTATAATTGAAATTGATAAATCTTGCAGACTATTATCAATATCAATATTTAAAAAATCGTTAAAAGGATTTGGATAAATATTTGCTTCAATTTTATTGATATTTTCAACATTAATTATTTCTGTTTCTTGTATATGTATTAATATGTTTTGTATTGTATCTTTGTTTTGATTTAAATTTGCCGGAAAAGACTGTGTGGTTTTTCCTGCTTTTTCGGTATAGATTAAATTAAATCCTAAAGGAACATTTTTAAATTCAAAATTTCCGTTTTCATCACTAAGTGAGTAATCTATAATTTTACCACAATTATTATATATTAATATAGTGATGTTTTGTGCAACTCCTTCGTAGTTCAATTTTGCCGACGAGAACCAATTTTGATTAAAAATATTTGTTTCAAAATTGCTGCCTTCATCATAAACTACTTTTCCCGAAATATATCCAAAACCGTGATTTATATCATTATTATGTAAAAGACTTATGTTTTGAGTAATAGCAGTGTCTGCATAGTTTATCAAAGCATTGTTATAGTGTGCTGTGTTGCCGGCATAAGTAGGGTAGTAGAGTGGATAGTAATTTTCAATATCGCCAAAATATGGTATGGCGTAAACTGTGTAATTGCCTGTATCTAAGTTGTTAAACGTATAAAACCCATTTGTGATATGTGTATATGATATTGCTGTGTAATTGTCTGTTTCTACTTTGTTTAGAACAGCAATACCTTCGGGTAGTAGTGCTGTTTTTGCATACACATTTCCCGAAATTGAAATATCCGGAATAATAATGTTAGGAATAACTATGGTTTCGCAATAGGTATCTTCGCAAATTATTGAAAAACAAGAGTTTAAAGATGTGTAAATATGTAAGCAAACGCTGTATGTTCCTGGTGATAAGAATGTATGAGCAGGATTTTCTAAATCAGAATTTATTCCATCATCAAAATCCCAAAAATAATCGCAAATTGTTCCATTTGTGTACGATGTACTATTAAAAGTTATGGTATTTGTACTTGTATCTAAAGTGTAAGTAAAATCTGCTATACAAGAATCTATAGGGTAAATTGACGTATATATTGTATCGCAAAAACTACTTGAGCAATTTTGATTAAAATCTACATATAAACAAACATTTAAAATTGTTGTGTCGTATTGCAAAATAGGATTTTGTTGGTCGCTGAAAACAGTTCCGTTAATTGTCCAAGACCAATTTAGAGCAGTTAAAGAATTATCGGTAGAATATGAGCTGTCAGTAAATTGAATTGTTTGATTATTGCTATCAATAGTATAGGTGAAATATGCAATGCAATTTTGCGAAAATGCAGAATTTGATATCAATAAAGTTATTATCAGTAATATAAAATTAAGTTTTTTCATTGTTTTTTAAAATAAGTATCGTACACCAAAGTTAATTCCCATATTATTTAAAGATTGTCGATAATAAGTTTTGTCAGAGATAATAGAATTTAAATGATAACGATAATATGGATAAATTAAAACACTAAATTTATCGTTAAGATTATATCTAACACCTGCACCAAATAATAGCCAGAAATTAGCTTTAACATAAGGTAAATCGGTGTTTTCTATTAATTCTTCGTTGTTTTTCAGGCTGTATGTAAAGCCTTGTGTTTTAATATGTAAGCCTGTAATTAGACCTGTGCGAATAAATGGCGAAAATTTCTTTATTCTATTAAATGTAAATTCAATGTATAAAGGTATTTCAATGTATTTATATTTATTTACATATTTCATATTTTGTTTTGTGATACTTGTATCGTTTTTGTTTGCTAATATAGAATCTGTAATAGTTATTTGAGTTGAATCTATTATTTGTATATAAGTTGTGTCGCCTTGAATTAAAGAATCTATATTTACATAATTTGTTGTATCGTAAATTGTTTGCGTGTAGTCGTTATATTCCCAATAATTTATTTCTTGTATTAAAGTTTCTTCATATTTTGCATTAAATTGTTCGTTGTATTGTGTAAAATTTAGTCCAGAAATTAATGAAATATTTTTAAACTGATAGCCAACTTCTGCTCCAAAATCAAAAGCTAAACTATTGCTCGAAGATGAGTTTAATTTATCGACCAAACTTTTGTTTTCTTGGTTGTTTGTAGAGTAATTTATAAAACTATAATTTGGTGATACATTTAAGCCAACAAACCAATGATTTGATGAAACTATTATTTCTTCGCCTGTTGCAGTAAAACCAATTGTATCGTTGGGGATATTAATATCGGGTAGATATAATGCGTTTGATTTATTTAGTAAAACTAATTGTTTTGCATCAATAAATTGGATATTGTTTTTGGTGATTTTACTGTTTAAATTTAAACTGTTTTTTGATGTGCTTTTTTCTGCTTGTATATCTGGTTTAATTTCTGAAACAGGAATAACAACAGCTGTTTTGGTGGTTTTATTATTTGTAGTTTCATTTGCAGTAGAACTAATTTGTTTAGATGTATTTTTATTTGCAACTACTTTATTGTTGGTATTTGCATTTTGTTTTGTGTTTAAAACTACCGATGGTTTATTTTTATTATTAATTGGTTTGGTTGTAACAGTTTTTGTTACAGCTTTTTTTGCAATAATATTTTCTTTTTTTGTATTAATAGTTTTTTTCTTCTTTTTTGTAACTGCTATATTATTAGTAGTTTTATTTTT
>Ga0256827_10002514_pt1 | contig 11764 bp, 6 predicted proteins | sample CV84metaG_FD_185977 | JGI IMG/M metagenome (GOLD analysis project Ga0256827, IMG submission 185977) | Hydrothermal vent microbial communities from East Pacific Rise, Pacific Ocean - CV84 | ecosystem: Environmental > Aquatic > Marine > Hydrothermal vents | place: Pacific Ocean: East Pacific Rise... | reverse complement strand
ATACCTTGAGATTCATGACGATAACTCCAAGATTATCATAAAAATTGAATTTATTAATTTAATGATTGAGAGTATTGACGATTTGCAATTTAGCACTAACACCGAAGATGAGATTATCACCTGCAGTGTTAATTTTAAATATGATTATTATAATATCACAAATTAAATAGACTAGGAATTCCTAGTCTAAAAAATAAGGTAATTGAATAGATTTTGTTCCAACTAAAATAACTTGATTATTATCATCTGAAATAATATTTGTATAATCTCTTATGTGCATTTTATTATCATCTCCCCAATCTCCATCCATATAATTATGTGTAAGCATTATATCCGCTTTAACAACACTTAATTGTTCAATATATACCCCATCTGCTTTTTCCTTATCTGATCCAAGAGAAATAATTTTTATTTGATTAATATGGCTTTCATAAAATGGAATTAAAAATCTTCTTCTTGAAGAAGAATGATAAACAACATAATCTTGTAAATTATATCTTACAAATTCTCCATCTTTAATAGCTTGAACTTCCATAACTACTCCGGAAATATAATCAATATTATCAATTTTTAAATCAATATATTTTTTTACTCCATTATCAACACTTTTCATAATACTATGTTTTTCATCTAATGAAGCATTTCCTGAAATATCATCCTCACCAGAAAATATTAATTCAGCAGCATCGATATTTCTTCCATCATTAATAAATCCTATATCAAAATATATTTTTGAATATCCTATGTTTGACCATTTTATTTCTTTATAAAGACAATTTAAAACGGCTTTATTATTACCAGCTTTTGATAAATATGGTAATATCTTTATGCCTGATGCATCATTATTATAAGTACTATGTTTTATATCTTTGTGAGTAGGAGAAATACCCCATCCTCCATCAGTTAATCTTTTTGAAGAATTACCATAATAAATTGATTTTTCTTCTATTGTTACATTACTCATAACATCACCATCATTTGATGTATGTTCTCCTGTTCCAACTTTTTTAATTAATGATTGTTGTAATTCATTTCCATGATATGACCAATGTCCTTTTCTAAAAAATATATCATTTAAAGCAAGAATATTTTGTTGATTTGTTTGTTTATAAAAATGAGTATATGCTTCATAATAAATTTCTATAATTGTATTTTCATTATATCTTTCATCCGAAGTATCCCATAAACACATATTATTTTGTATTCCTGAGTATGTTGAATGTCCATTTTCTATTGTATTTAAATTATTACCTGAAACATTACCAATATTAAATTTAACAATATCTCCATTATCATAATGAACTACGGCAAATAATAATTTTGTATATTTTTTTGTTAATTTTCTTTTATCAAAATTTGAACTCATAGTCATTGATGGATATGCACAATTATTATTGTCATCAACTATCATTGGTATTCCAAATATTCCATTTGATTTCCAAGATTGATAATATCCTCCCTTATTTAAATTATCACCCAAATTTATCCAATTTGTTTCAGAATCAAAATCCTCTCCATCTAATTCAATATTTTCTCTTTTTAATAAACTTCTGTAAACATTATTATTATTGGAATTTAAAATATGTATTTCTTTTGTTAAATTAACAATTTGAGATGTTCCTTCTTCCACAATATAATTAATTCTATTTTGAATATTTCTTGGGTCTCCAATAATATCACAACATAACATTTTTTTATTATTTGCAAATTTAGTATTATAATTATTAATAAATATTTTACTTTTACATTTAAAATAAGCTCCATCTCCAGAATATTCAAAATCATCAATAGTTAAAGTACTTTCCAATATTTTTCCTCTTAAACTTTCCTTATTTGATTGTTTTGATGTAATTAAAAATTTTAAATATTTTCCATTTTCATTTAATAAAAAAACTATTTCATTTATTTCATAAGCATCAACATCTAAATTTGTTTTATGTGCAAAACTTGGATGATATTTAGTATATACTTGAAAAGAATCTCCTTTATTTAATGTCAAAGAATTTATCCAAAATCCTTTATTTGCTGTTATTAATTGAGAAAATTCTTTTTTATATTCTTTTCCTCTTAATGTATTTGCAACTGCTTTATTAAATATATTATCCAAAAATTCTTTTTTATCATTTATTTTTTTTGAAGACATTCTTAAATCTTCTATATCTCTTTCATCAATAATATTATAATATAAACCGTCAGGTCTACCAGATTTATCTGATTCAATATTTCCATTTCCTTTATTAGTAAAACAATCTCTAATATTTTCATGACTATCAGTAGTTTCAAACCACATTTTATCATCACTAAAAGTTCCTGAACCTTCAGGATTATGAACAGGATCAAATGCTCCTTTATTTCTTCTTTGAACTAAAGCCACGGGAATAGCTAATTCCTGATATAAAGACGAATAACCATCAGAGCCATATTCTCCTTTTTGTTTATTCGGATATTCATTATATCCAAAAGCAGACCAAATATATTTATTTCTAAATATACCAAAACCATTTTGTCTATCAAAATAATCTGCGTTATTAGAATAAGCACCTTTAACGGCCACTCTAATATTTTCACATTTCATTGCATATTCATCCTGCAATATTTTTCCCCAATCATTCCCTAAACCTTGTATAACTCTTATTCTATATCTAACTTGTATAATATTTTCACCATCTTTGTAGATATTATTTTCTTTATCCTGAGCAAATTTAAGTTTATCTTCATTACTAAGTTCAGACCATTTATATCCTTTACCTACTAAAGAACCTGCTTCTTGCCAGTTTCCAAATAGTGAATATGTATCAGCTCCGCTGAATTCACCTTCAGCTATATCGGAAAGACCATCTGAATTAGAACCTCTATATTGTACATTTCCATAAGGATATACTATATCTTTAGCATTTACTTTTTCATGCCAAGTTTCAATAAATACTAAATCTTGTCTAGAAACTGAATCAACATTTTTAAATTGATTTAAATATTCATTTGAATACATATCAATATCTTTAAAATTATTTTGCAAAGAAATAATATTTGCATCTTTTGATTGTTTAATACTTAAATTATCAACATATGCCGTTTTATCCGCATTTGTTCTAATTATAATTCTATAACTACTTGTACTTGGTATAAAAAGTCCTGATGTATTTGGTTGTAATTCTAATGTTTGAGATCCACTTTCTGTTAATAATACCTTTGTATTAGAAAAATCACCTACGCTAAATGTATATTCAACGCCTTTAATTAAATTAATATACTGTGTTACATCCATAGCTGTTGCATCATCTGCCGTTTCAATTTTCATTCTTTTATTATCTTCATCCCAAGAGGCTGTAACACCTTTATCCTGTTGATCATCCCAATTATCTATATTATTTTCAAATGTTCCATTTTTAACTAATTCCCTTGAAAAATTTCTAAGAATAGCAAAATCACCTTGTTTCATATCTTGAGGCAAACTAGAACTGTCAGATATTGTAAAAGCATCTGGTGCTTCTGGTAAATATATATGATTTGAATTATCACTAAATGATGAAGTATTATAAGCAGTATGCGCAATTTTAATATTTTTTCCTTCTACACAAACTATTGGTGCATATTTTGAATATCCCAAAACAAAATAATTATTAAATTTTTCAGAACCCCATGCATATGTTGACGCTGTTATACCTTTATTAACGGGATTTCTTGTTCCTGACGATGAATCACCTCCAAATTCAACAAATCCTGAACCAGCATATATTTCTCTATTTTGTTCAGCATTTGCTTCAAATTGCGCCTTAGACATATATTGTCCACTTTTTTCTAAATCTTTTAACGGTCTATTTAGAACCTCAGCTGTAGCTTGTTCTCCGTCTGTAAAATATTGTATATTACTCATATTTTATTCTCCTATTTTTTATTTTTTAAAAATGTTTAAATTGTTTGAATTGGAGTGTTTTATGGGTATTTAATTCATAATAACCAACCTATTACATTAATCTGATATATATAATATCAGGCACATCATAATAAGGCAAGACCGTTTATAGGTAATTAAAATTTTTATTGTGAATTATCTTGTAGATATAAGTGTCATTTCTTGTAGAAATAATCAGCTTACAATTATAATCATGATATTATTTTAATACCATGATTTTGAGGATTTAGGAATAATATATACTCCCAAAGTTCTTTATATTTTTATTTATATTTTTTTATTATGGATATAATATCTTTTTTATTTTCTATAATATTTCTGATTTCATCATCAGTCAAATCTATATCCGATGATAGCATATCCAATATACCAATGTCATTTGACATCTTAGGTTTTTGATCAGCAGGAAGTGAATTGTACAAATCTTTTATATATGTTGCTAGTAAAGAATGTATATACATATCGTGAGTATATACTGATTTATTTTCATTCATCTTTTCAATCTCATATTTTATCAATTTTTGTACTATTTCATCATAAAGAACAATCTCGCCAGTGATTTCAGGCCTTTGAACATCTGTTTCGATTCCTCTATATAACAATAACCATTCATTTTTTGACTCAAAATCCTGAATTTTGAGTTTGATTATGTGAGTATATTCCTCTGTTTCTTTTATTTCGTCCTTTGTTTTAAGAATTTTATTTTCAGTGTCTTTTAAAATATCATGTCTGTACTTCGGTGTAGATGTTAATTTGCTATTCAGATACTCCAATTTAGAATTAAGATTATAAAGTTTTTCTTGTGATTCTTGAAGGAGAAGGTATGTATCGTACCATTCTTCTTCAATATTAATCCAAGGCTGTTCTAATTCTCCTTGAACAGCTTTTATAGCTGTTTTTCTAATTGTTTCTACATTTCGTTGTACTGATATACCTTTATCTATTGCTGAAATATTTGGAAAGGATTCTTTAATACTCCTTTCCATTTTTCCGTTTTTAAGGATATAATTATATCTAGTCATGTTAGTAAAACCTATGCTAATAATTCGGCTTTCTTTTGAGCATATTCAACAAATATTTCAGTTTGTTTTTGACCTGCTAATTTTAATGCCATTTTTAATTGTTCTCTTGACAACTCTTGTGGTTCACCATTAACATCAATCCAAAATGTAGTTTCTTCTGGGTCAAGAGCATTAATAGCTCTTGAGATTCTTTCTTGAGATTTTTCATTACCATCAAGAGTTATATTATTAATTGTCATAGTTATTATATTAACTTCTTTATTTCTAATTTTATTTAATTCTTTAATTTTATCTTTAATTAGATAAGATAATTCAGGGTCCATAATAATAATGTTTTCTTCTTGTATTTCTTCTTCTGTCATAGAAAAAGAATTTAACTCTTCTTGTATTTCTTCTTCTGTCATAATTTGTTTATTTTTTATCATTTTATTTCTCCTATTCAATTTCCGCAATTATATCAGTAAATTCTCTCAAATCACCTCTGATTTCATTCATATAATCATCACTCATAACCACTGGTGTAAAAGATTCATCAACATTATGAACAGTACATCTTACTAAATTATCTTCTGTTAATTGTGATACTTTATTTCCATCATCCTCAACTATTACATAAATATAACCTGATTTTGTATCTATATATGCTTTTAATGAATCACTTGAACTACCCCATTTTTTATATAATGCTCTTGCGATATTGCCCATATAATTATCTCCATCACCATAAGCTGCACAATAAGGTTCCAAAATTAAATTTGAAGTATAAGAACTTCTACTAATTCTTACAGCAAATTTTGTTGCTCTTGAAAGATATTGATCTCCAATATAACCTATTCTAAAATATTTTCCACTTGTGGGAGTACTCATGGTTGCAGTACTTTGTTTCAAATTATCAGTAGAAAATTTATTCATACCAGACCATATTTTTCTACTATGAGGTGAATTTATTGTAACATCACAAGCATCAGTACCACCGTGAATTTCATTATAATGTTTAGGGTAAAATCTACGACCGTATTGGTCTTTCCAAGCTGGAATATCAACATACGCTGTAGAAGTAGTTTTAAAATCTTCCCATCTATCTGTATCGCTTAAATCTTCTAGTGCCAAATCAACTGAATCTTCAGTGATTTTTGATTTATAAAATTTAGAATTATAATCTCTTACATAATTATTCTCATGTAAATTTACTGATTGAGTTTCTTTATTAACGGTATAATTAATTGTTTCTACATCTTCTGCTTCAATACTTTCCCAATTAGTTGTATTTCCAAAATTTTCAACTGAAATATCAATATCTGTTTGAGCCACTAAACACTTATAATAAGTTAATTCCAATGTTTTTACTATTTCATCTACTGCTGGTGAAACTATTTGAGCTTCTTTAAGTAGTTCGTATCTTGTTCTTGATGGTCTTGTGCCTATATCTGCTTCTTCCCAAAGGTCAGTAGTAAAATCCTCAACCGATAAATCAATTTCTTTTTGATTTTTTCTTGATTTATAATATAAATTATCTTGTGTATAAACATGCATATTTCTTTGAATATCTACAATTTGTTCTGAATCAGACTGTTCAATTGTTATTCTCTGTCTTAAAGGAGATAAATCTGGTTCAACATCACCCCATAAATCATAATTATAATTATATTCACTGGCTCTTGGTGCATTTTTAACACCCTTAATATAATGGAAGATTCCACCTCTTATCCATAATATACCATAAGTACCAGTACCAGTTGATTGGTCAATCGCTCCCAAAAGATTTCTATTTATTTTTGATTCATATTTATCAACTTCTAATCTTAACGGTGAAGCATTACCCCATCCATAATAATAAAGATTTCTTACAAAATAAGATTCATGACAAAACCAAGATAAACTATTTTCACTCCAACTACTATTATTTCCACCGTGAACACCAGCTCTACCTATCCAAATATCTGATGGATCGCCATTGTAACTTGCACTAAATCTAAATACTACCGGATAGTAATAATCTTTATGATAACCTGATAATTGATATTGTGTTCTTTCTCCAGTCCATTGTCTTGTATATGCTGTATCTTTTATGATACCAGAATTTTCTATTGTATCAACTGCACCTTTTATTTGTTGTAACGGTCTATTTAATACAGCTGCTGTAGCTTGTTCACCGTCTGTGTATAAACTTATATCCATTTTTATTTCTCCTAGAGTAATATATACTCATTTTTATTTTATTTTTTAAATAAACTAAAAATTTAAAACTGGAACATTGAAGATAATTTGATTTTTGTGATTATATATGTATATATGAGGATTCTGTTGTTTTACATTCTGCATATATTATATATAGTATCACTAATCATAAAATTTATCATCAGTTCTAATTTTAATATAAGCTACTCATTATGTAAAACTTCTTGAGGTTTACATATACAGAAGGAGAACTTTGCTCCTAACGTATATGAAGTTTGCTTTTTCTAATTACTATTATTTATAAAAGTTATTTTAAACAAAATAAGGCAACTTAATAGATTTTTGACCGTAAAGAACTTCTTCACCATTATCATCAAGTCTAGTTGCTACATTATGAGTTATTTGAATTTTATCATCATCTCCAATATCCCCATCATTATAACCGATTACTGTACCATTATCGGCTTTTATCACTCTAATTTGTTCAATATTAAAACCATCTCCGTCATCCTGGTCTTTTCCTAATGAAGTTATTTTTAATGATAATAGTTGCCCTTCAGAGAAAGGTATCCTAATTCTTTGCTTTGTACCGTTATTATAAACAAGATTGCTTTCTGTAATTGGTAAAGAATACCAATTACCATCACTAGCTTGTTTGGTTTCAACTCCAAGATTGTTTATAACATCCATTCCTGATATAAAAAATTCAAGAAATTTCTTAATGCCATTATCCTTACTCACATTGATATCATACTCTTTGCTTGACCCATCTATTAAATCATTTATAATACCTGAATCATAATAAATATAAGATGTTCCTTTATCACTCCATTTCATCTCTTTAAATACTATATTCATTGTTGCTTTGCCATTTTTTGAAGAAAGATATACAAATCTTTTAACTGTTGGGCTTAATTTTATGCTCCCCATTCTCTCTACAGCACTTTCGTGTTCAATATGACCATAGGCATTACCAATTTTTCCATTAGTTAATCCTAAATTTTTTAATTTTAAACCAAATGTATTATCTGATTGTGATATAATTACTTTATTCAGTAAGAAATTGCCCATAAAATCTTGTGAGTTATTTGTATCAGTTACATCACCAGAAATGGTAACATTATCTGCAGACTCCAATACATAATCATTCCTAGAATTAACCATATTATTAGCTTTTGTATTATAATAAATCTGAACAATAACCAAATCTAGCATTTCCTGTTCAGATGAGTAACCTAAAGATTCATATCCTGTTGTAACATATATCCAATTCTCATTAGTTGCAACCCAGGCACCTCCATCATAACCATTCCCTGTACCATCATCATTTGAACCATGATATACGCCTTTTATAACCGTGCCATCTTTTTTGCTTATTGTTACAAGAACATTTTTACTGTTCTTTTTCGATAATCTAATTTTAATTTTCCCGCCTATAATTTCTGTGTCTATAGGCAATATCCTATTACCAAAATCATCAACAATAAGAGGAGATGCATTAATGCCTTTTTCCAACCAAGTACTAGGATAACCGCCTTTATCCAAATCCGAACCAAGGTCTATCCAGTTAGAAGCTATAGTATAATCATCTGTATCTAAATCTATATTTTCTCTTGCTATAAGACTTCTATATACTTTATTATCATCATTTTTAACATAATCACCTTTAAGCAAATTAATAGTTTGAGATGTACCATTAACTACAGTATATTTTACCCTATCCTTTAGTTTTCTTGGGTCCCCAATAATATCACATTGTGTCATAGTATTATTTTGTGTATATGAGGTATCTTTTGTGATATACAGCTTTAGTGTTGTCCCGATAGGGAATAAAATATTTAATTTCTTAGCTATTTCCTGAGAACCAAAACCATATAAATAGCTTGTATGCGAATTTGTATATGGGATATATACATGTCCAGTGATATTATTTTGTCTTTTTATGCTATAAACAGAACCATTATCACCAACCAACATAAGCACAGGAGCCCTACCAACTTCAATCATTGAGAACTTTTGGGTCTCAATGCTGAAGTTAAGACACATATTATTACCTACATTATAACTAAACACTGATGTTGTCTTAACTTCTTTCAATAATTCAAATCTATAATTAGTTTCCTTGCCTCTTAACTTATTTGATAATGAATATTTTAATGAATCCGAGAGTAAAGCTTTTCTATCTGTTACTTTATGAGCACTCATTCTTAAATCCTCTATATCTTTCTCACTAATCTCATTTGAAAATAATCCATCAGGTCTTCCTGATGGAGTGCCTATTGAACCATTCTTTTTATTATTAAAACAATCAACTAATGAATTATGACTATCAGTAGTTTCATACCACATTTTATCATCACTGAATGTTCCTGAACCCTCGGGATTATGTACAGGGTCGTAAGCTCCATCATTTCTTCTTTGAACAAGAGCAATAGGGATGGCAATATTCATATCCTCTTGTGGTCCGTATGAAGTAAAAAAACTAATATCTGTCTTTTTAGAAAAACTTCCTGAGTCCCAACCACAATAATCGCCTTTATTATCAAGTTCAATTATTGATTCTTTTCCTTTTACTGCCACTCTTGATGCACCGTAAGAAGCATCATAAGATAAATTATGTGAACTTATATCTTTTGTGTCCCAATCATTACCCAATCCTTTCACTACTCTAATTCTATACCTCACCTGGATTATCTTGGACCCATCTTTATATATATTATTAATTGGGTTCATAGCAACTTTGAACTTATCTTCATTGGATAAGCTACTCCAAATATATCCTTTACCAACCAAAGCACCAGCTTCTTGCCATACACCAAATAATGAATATGTATCAGCTCCATTAAAAGTACCTTCTGTAATGCCACTAAGTCCATCTGTATTTCCACCTCTATATTGGACATTACCATAAGGATAAACAATATCTTTTTCTGTTATATCTTCATGCCATGTTTCTAGGAAGACTAAATCTTGTCTTGAAACTGGATCTCTTCCTTCAAGTGTGGAAGTATTTGAATCTTTGGCGGTATCAACTAAAGCAACTACAACCTGAGACTTAACTTGCTTTATGCTAATATTCTTAATTACTGTATTGGCTCTAGGATTACCAAGGGACATACTCATATATCCACATCCACGATGCACTTTAAACTTTAACTTATTTTCACCTAAAACTGTATCTCCAAATCCTTTCCATCCACCACAATAAGTATAAAAACCAGCTTGCCCACTTTCCACATTGAATGTTATTTCATATTCCACTTCAGGTATTAAATCCTGAAAATAAACATGACTCCCACTGGCAGTTTCAGACTTAACTTCAGTATTTGATATTTTTTCCCAACTACCACTTATATGAATATCACCAGTAATAGTATCCTTATTATCAAGAATAGCAAAATCACCTTGCTTCATATCAAAAGGAACTGTAGATCCTGATATTAACCCCAATGAAGTACATGCAGCTGGTGTAGATATTTGATAATCACTTGAACCATTTGTATAATTTATTTTTATACCATTAACATTAATAAATCTTAATGCTTTTTTTTCAGATGTTGAATTTTCAGATGAGTCAATACCAAAAACATTACTATAAGCGTGTTCATGGTTCCTTACAGATAAACTTGAACCTGAGATATTAGTTAATCGTGTTCCTGCATCTTCATATTTTGGTATTTTCGAAGATATAATACCGCTACCTGCATATTTCTCGCGTCTTTCGTTTACATGTGAATAAAACTCCACCTTACTCATATATTGTGCTTGTTTTTCTAAATCTTGAATTGGTCTATTTAACACAGACGCAGTTGCCTGTTCTCCGTCCTCGAAGTACCTTATTTCGTTTGAATTGTTTGACATTTTTAATTTCCTTGTTTTAAATTTGCATATAGCATATTATATATTTAAGTCCTTATAGGTTACTCTTAATATATTTAACATATCACTGTATTATGCTATTATTTATAAGGATAAAAAATGCTCAAAAATGTCAAACAACTCATGTATATAGGTATTATATCATATGTTTGATTAAGGGAGACTTAAATACTCAAATGTTCAAATAATTCAAACAGCCATAACCTTATATGTATCATCTGTATCATTGTCTATATGAATATTGTCAAGGACATGCATTATGGAATCTCTAATTTCCTTATCAGATTTATTATGCCATTGAACCATTTCCTCTAAGAAATTAACAAGAACAGCATTCATCCTTTTAAGGTCTTCAATTGTATCCTCAATATTATATTTCGGTTTCTCATCGAAATTACCAAGCCATGAATATTCCTCTTCAAGAATTTTTATTTTTTTCAAAGCACTTTTATATATAACACTATCTTCAGAATATTTATTAAGGAATTCTTGTTCTTTAAACCATTTTTCCTCAATAAAATTATTTTTTTCATAGAATTTGAATTCAGGAGTCCCAGGAGTGCCAGGAGTGAGGTCTTTTACTTTTGACCTACTCCATTTTCCATTTTCATTTTTGTATTCGTAAAGAATCATATTTTTCCTTTATCCTTGTATTGCTGCTTTTTCAGTAGCATGCTCAATAAAAATATTTGCTTGCTCTTGACCTGCTTTTAGTAATGCCTCTTTGAGTTTTGTTTTATCAAGTTCATAAATGTCATTATTTGCACTAATC
>Ga0256827_10002513_pt1 | contig 11766 bp, 9 predicted proteins | sample CV84metaG_FD_185977 | JGI IMG/M metagenome (GOLD analysis project Ga0256827, IMG submission 185977) | Hydrothermal vent microbial communities from East Pacific Rise, Pacific Ocean - CV84 | ecosystem: Environmental > Aquatic > Marine > Hydrothermal vents | place: Pacific Ocean: East Pacific Rise... | reverse complement strand
TCCCCTGTAATTTTTCATCATAGGTAAAGCATTGCTCCGCTTTTTCCAGCACATCTTTTTCAAAGAATTTGCCGATATTCCCACCGCGATATTTGTGCATCGGCATATCACACTGATAGACATAAGCCTTCAACCGCAGGGTCTCTTTAAATTTGAGGTTCATCCCTTTGCCAAGTTGCAATTCAATCACTCCGGCATCAATTGGATCAATTTCAAGAGAATCATCGGCCTGCCAGCCATGCGTTTTGAACACCGCAACCAGTTTGGCCTGAATTTTATAGGCAAACACCACGGAATCTTCAGCCCGATCCCCTTCGATCTGCGGGATGTCGGTTTTCAGAGTGATACGGGCGACAACATCTTTTTCGGGATAACCGATGGTTTTGAAATGTTTAAGCAGAGAATCGGACAAGGTGGTTGCAGAGACAGGACAGGCAGACAGAAGCAGAACTGTGGCAGTAAAAAGCGATATAAAGCCGTTTAACATAACCCACCCTCCAATATCATAGAATTGCAGTTACTCAAGACTATAAGCAATCAGAAACCGGGTCAACAAAAACATGATAGAGGAATTTTAAGCTGTTGCCCGACCTCTTTCTTTCGGGCTATAATGATTGTTTAGAATAGAGAAGGAGAATCGTATGGATTGGTTTATTTTACTGGGATTTGTTGTTGTCTGGTATGTTCTGAATCGCTGGATTCTCCCTAGATTGGGGATCCAAACATGAATGTCAGGTTCTTGTGAGCTTCCGCGTGACGGTAAGCAAAAATCTGATCCGGAAAATACTGCAGACAGTGAAAAAAAGTGAGTGTAAACAAAGGGTCGCTTGAAAAAGTGGCCCTTTGTTGTATCCCGCCTACAAATACGGAGCAAATAATTTACAGAATGAATCCCGCAAACGGAGCGGTAATGAGCGCTGATCCATCTCTTCCAGAGTGACCTTACGGGATAATTCACGAGATCGGTCAAAGTGAGAAATTAGTTCAGACACCGCTTCCCTATCAAAAACCTCAACATTAAATTCAAAATTTAAGCGTAAGCTACGTGGATCCATATTGGCTGAACCAATCAGGGCATACTCATCATCAATCAACAACAGCTTGCTATGGACAAAGGGCGGAGGCTGAAAGTAGATATTGGTCTTCTGTTCCAGCAACTCAAAAAGTAACGCATTAGATGCCCAGGCAACAAAGGGGAGATTGTTTTTTTCGGGAAGAAGAATTTCTACCCGGACACCACGGAGGGCTGCGGTATTGATTGCTGCAAGCTGGGCGCGATTGGGGATAAAATAGGGGGTCATAATCCGGACCCGTGATTTGGCACAGGCTAGGGCACCGATCAGGATCCAATTGAGATTTTCATGATCCTCGTTAGGTCCGGCACTGATCCCGCGACAACAAGCTTCTCCTGCTAGAGCCGGAGCTTTCCAATCGAAAGGCTCCCGTTTTTCTCCGGCAGCAAAATGCCAGTCTTCCATAAAAGCATCACGCAATTGCTCGCAGATTGGCCCTTCGAGGCGAAAATGGACATCAATAATCCGGTGGGGATTGTTTTTATCGCCCTCCATATGCCGATCACGAATATTCATCCCTCCGGTAAAACTACAGCAATTATCGACCACCAATATTTTACGGTGATTACGTAAATTGAAGTAGAAACTCCCCAACAGAGTCAGGGGAAGAAATGCCGCAGCCATAACTTTGCTACCGCGAAACCGCTGGCGAACTTTCTTTAACGAATACATCTCCCCAAAAGCATCAACCAGTACCCGGACATCGACACCCCGCTCTGCAGCAGCGATTAATTCATCGGTAAACTTTTTCCCAATCTGATCTCTTTTAAATATATAGCTGGATAAAAAAATGGACTCCCTGGCAGAGCTGATTGCCTTAAGCATAGCGGGATAAGCCTGCTCGCCGTTATATAGAGGGGTGATTTTGTTCCCATAGACCAACGGCCGACGGGTTACAGCATCCGAGAGGGTAATCAGAGCTTGACTGGTATAACTGGCAGGAAAACGTTGCAGCTCTTTTGGTTGCGGGGGCTGTTCTGCATGCAACCAATGCATCCCCCTTCCCTTTTTCTGAATCTCTCTGGATCTGGTGCGGATTCGATTCACCCCCAGCAACCAATAGAGAAGTGCTCCAATACCGGGGATTGCCAGACAGGTAATAATCCAGCCAGCAGCCGCTCGCGGATCACGTTTTTTCAATAATGCATGCCCCGCAGACAAAAATGAGAATATCCAGAGGGTGGCCAGCAGCAGGGTCAGCATGGTATCTCCTAAGGGCTGAAGGGAGTTTCTAACGCAATGAGGTTCCGCAGCGTGGACAGGTCAGGACTGTGTTTGTAGAAATTTTCTCTCCACAGGTTGGGCAATTAAACCAGTGGTGACAGGAACGACACTGCTGCTCAGACAGTCCCTGCTTCTTCTTACATTTGGGACACCGTCGATACATTTTTCGACTGGCCAGGTAATCCTCAAAAAAGAGACCGCACCGGGGGCATTCACTGGCTCCCGGTTTGACCGTAGCTCCACAACCGGGAATCGGGCATTTAAAAACCGTTTTACAATTACTGCACCAATACTCCCCCTTAAGGGGAGCTTCACATTTTTGACATCGTTTAATCGCCATGATCTACTCCAGTAGCTAAATTGATCTCATGCCCCTTACACCTGCAAGTCTATATCATAGTCGACAAAAGCCGGATTGCCAACGAGAAAGACTTTATCGGGACAAGTTTCCAAGCGACAAAACCCGAAACCGGAGCTCCCCATAACATATCAGCAGCATCGATTTCAATTTTAGGATAAGTAGCGCGGATGCCCCGCAATATTGTTCTGCTCCGGCAGAGGTCATTCGACCGATAAAGACCGTAATCCCAACACTTCTACACTTATTATTGTAACAGAAAATCCAACCATTACCCTCTCCTGTAAGTTTTTTACCATGAAAACAGTTGTTTTGTAATTGTCTCTTGCGATTGCGCCATGGTCAGGGTTACATTGTCCTAAAATTTCTAAACGGTATCACTATCGAATCTAATAGGATCATTTTTTATGTTTTTTTCGGGAAAATCTATTAACAAATTTATTTTAGTTCTTCTGCTCACCCTGTTGCCAGTCAGCTCCTGGGGGAAAGAGGCAAAACCGTTTGATACCAACCGAGCCCGGCTGCTTGGGCACATGCTGCAACAACAGCTCAGTGGCAAACATTATAGTCAGAAGCCTACCGATGATGCCCTCTCCAGTGCGGCATTCGATCTCTACCTGAAACAGCTCGACTTTCAAAAACGCTTCCTCCTTCAGGAAGATGTCGCCAAATTGGAGACATACCGTAATCAAATTGATGATGCAATCCGCCGGGGACGGCTGGAATTACCCCTGCTGGGACGAGAGCTTCTCAATCATCGAATTGATCAGGTTCAGACGATAATCACCGAACTCTTTCAGGAAAAAATTGACCCGACCGTGGTTGAAAGTATCGAAACTGATCCCGATAAAATCAGTTATGCAAAAAACCTGACTGAACTGCGCGAGCGATGGCGAAAAATTATCAAAGGACAGACATTTGCCAGATACCTTGGACTGCGGGAAGACGATATTGGTCTGGATGACGATGGTAAATTACTCCCGGTAGATGAAGAGACAGACACAGAACTGCTTTACCAAGCCAAAGAAAAAGTGGCTAAAACCGACCACAACCTGCTGAAACGGATGCTTGAAGAGACATCTCAAGACCATTATGACCGTTATCTAAATGCCATCGCTCGCGCTTATGATCCCCATACCAACTACCTACCTCCAACATCCAAGGAGGATTTTGATATTCAGATGAGCGGTTCTCTGGAAGGGATCGGTGCAACATTACGGGAAGAGGATGGCTACATTAAAGTGGTGCGGGTGATTCCCGGCAGTGCTGCAGCAAAACAGGGGCAGCTGGCGGCAGACGATATCATCCTTAAAGTTGCCGAAGGGAATGATGATCCGGTAGATATCACCGATACACGGATTCGTGATGCAGTGGCTCTGATCCGAGGGAAAAAGGGGACCGAGGTTCGCTTGACGGTAAGAAAAGCTGATGGCAACCGGCTGGTTATCCCGATCATCCGGGATGTTGTTGAGATTAAAGAGACCTTTGTCAAGGGGACCACTATCTCTGATGACAAGAGTGGCCGAACCTTTGGCTATGTCAAAATCCCCTCTTTTTATCGTGATTACAGTGGTAAAACCAATCGCAACTGTACTGATGATTTGCGTCAGGAGTTGAAAAAACTGAGCAAAGAAAATATCTCCGGTTTAATTCTGGATCTTCGCAACAATGGGGGCGGTTCGCTCTCCGATGCAGTCAGCACCACCGGTCTGTTTTTCAAAACCGGCCCGGTGGTCCAAATCCGCAGTGGCTCAGGGCAGATTCAGGAGATGAGTGATAATGACCCTACGGTAGAATACAAGGGGCCGATGATTGTTTTGGTCAACCGTTTCAGTGCTTCAGCATCTGAGATTCTTGCCGGAGCATTGCAGGATTACGGTCGGGCCCTGATCGTTGGGGACGAACACACCCACGGAAAAGGGACAGTTCAGGCGCTGTTGGATCTTGATCGGTTTGTCAATCTGCGGGGGATGGAACAATACATGCCGCTTGGTGCGGTTAAAGTCACCATCCAGAAGTTTTATCGGATCAGCGGTGAGTCAACTCAGGAAAAAGGGGTTATCCCCGACATCGAGTTACCCTCCCGTCTGGCGGGTTTAAAGAGTGGGGAAAAATACCTGGATAATGCCTTATCCTGGGATCATATTGCTTCAGCATCCTATCAGCACTGGAAGCCGACACCTAAAAACATCCCGGAGCTGCGCCAGCTCAGTAAAGCCAGGATCAAAAACAATGAAGCATTTCAAGAAATAATTTCCGATGCAGAGAGCGCCAAAAAGCGGCGTGAAGAGACTCAACAGTCCCTGTTACTTAAAGACATTCTAGCTGAACGTGATCAGCTACACGATGAAAAAGAGCGAATGGCACCCCACGGCCCGATGGCAGAGGATGACAATAAAAAGAAGACCAAAACGCTCGATGAGGAAATTGCTGACGATCCCTATGTGAAAGAGAGTGTTGCTATCCTGGACGATGAAATTCGAACCGCCAATTAGACACTGCACTGCCGCAGATGACCAGAGTGTCAATATACTGTTAGCTTACGGGGTTTGCTTCAACCCCGCGTGAAGATTATCCCCCAGGTTAGTCATCAGTTGAAAATAGGCTTCCGGGCCGGCCGGAAGATCTGCACCCAAAGGATCGAGAGTTCCTGTCTTGGCGGCAGTTCCTTCAATCACCGTTGCAATAAGTCGTGATTTAAATTGTGGTTCGCTAAAGACACACCGGGCACCCAACTGTTTAATTTTCTTCCTGATCTGTTGAATCCTCTTCACCCCCGGTTTTCTTTCAGGATCGATAGTAATTGATCCCACCGCATTTAATCCATACGCTGATTCAAAATATTGGTAAGCAGCATGAAAAACAATGTAGGGAACATCTTTTACCGGTGCCAGTTGTTTCCTTAGCTTCTGATCGAGCTGATCCAGTTTTTTGATCAATGCTGCAGTATTACGGTTGTACTGAGAGCTATGGGCCGGATCAAGCTCAACTAACCGCTTACCCGTCAAAATCACGATCTGTTTCGCCAGAGCAGGATCCAGCCAGAGGTGCAAATCTGGACCTTGATGTTGCCCCCCATGTAGCCCAGTACCACCCTGCTGATCAGAGTGGTTATGAGCATGCCCTTCCCAGCTCCCTCCGTGTCGTTTCACCAGTAAATCGTTCCGCAACAGCTCAGAAAGTTTCAACTGATGGGCTCTCTTCCCAAGAGTCGATAACGGTTTTTGCAGAAAACTTTCCAACTCCTCACCCACCCATACGACCAGTTGCGCTTTCGCCAACGCACGGGCTTCGGAAGGACGCAGCACATAACCATGCGGAGAAGCACCCCCTTTGACTAATAACTGGGGAGTTCCAACCCCCTGCATCACCCCGGCGACCAAAGAGTGGAGCGGCTTGATGCTCACTACGACGGTCGGAGCCGCCGAATCAGCAGACCAACTAAACGAAACCAGAGAAAACAGCAGTAGAATAGTTAATAATATTTTCATCACCTTATCACCTTATCACCTTATCACCTTATCACCTTATGCCGGATTGAGCATGAAGAGGTTGACCTATTTGTTATGTTATAATATAACAGTCACTAAATCAAGAGAGGAAAATAAATGGCGCCCACTCAGCAGAATCTCCACTTCATCTCCGGAAGCCACGACCATCAGAGTTGTCTTAACAGTGCTATGGCGAATGCCGAGCAGCTATGTAAACAACGGGGACAACGCTTTACCGCAACCAGACAGCGGGTTTTCGAACTGGTCTGGCAACAACATAAACCCATTGGGGCCTATGAGATCCTGGAACAATTACAACGGGACGGCCGAGCCGCACCACCGACGGTGTACCGGGCTCTCGATTTTCTACTTGATCTTGGCCTCGTCCACCGGATTAGTTCAATGAATGCCTACGTCGGCTGTATCCATCCCGACTACCCTCACGATGGGCAATTTCTGATCTGTGAATCGTGTCATTCTTTTGCCGAACTTGACTCAACACTCATTACGACTGCAATTGAACAGAGTGCCGCTGATGCCGATTTTGAGGTTCATCGGCATACTGTTGAGATCATGGGGCTCTGTCCGCGTTGCCGGATCAAACTTGCTGGTGGAGAATAAACGATGAACCGTCCCGGACAACCCCTGCTACAGGTCTCTACTGTCAATCTCATTCTTGGCAAACGGCTGTTGCTGGAAAATGTCAATTTAACCATCGGCCCCGGCGAAATTCTGACCGTGATCGGCCCCAATGGTGCAGGTAAAACAACCCTACTCCGTGTGGCTCTCGGCCTGCAAAAACCCACGACCGGAACGGTACAACGACAAGCAGGGTTAAGTATCGGCTATATGCCGCAGCGACTCCATCTAGACCCCACCTTTCCACTGACAGTAAAACGGTTCATGGCACTGGCCTGCCGGAATGATCTGGCAAAAATTACTGCGCTACTCGCCGAAGTTGGTGCTACACACGTCATTGACTCTGCAGTACAAACCCTTTCCGGTGGCGAATTACAGCGGGTTCTGCTGGCTCGGGCGCTGGTTCGTGAACCGGAACTACTGGTTCTGGACGAACCGGTTCAGGGAGTTGATGTCCATGGCCAAGTTGAGCTTTACCAATTGATCTCCCGAATTCGAAACCAGCGCGGTTGTGCCGTCCTGATGGTTTCCCATGATTTACATCTGGTGATGGCGGCAACCGATCAGGTCCTGTGTTTAAACCGTCATATATGCTGTAGCGGCAGCCCGGAATCGGTGACCAATGATCCGGCATTTGTTGAGCTGTTCGGTTCTGCTGCGGTTCAATCGATGGCGGTTTACGTTCACGATAAGGACCATCACCATGATCACTGTAAAACCTGCGGCAGGAACTCAGCCAATGATTGATGACTTTTTATTACGCGCCCTGCTCGGAGGGCTGGGAGTGGCCCTAGTTGCCGGCCCCTTCGGATCCTTTGTCGTGTGGCGGCGACTGGCCTACTTTGGAGATACCCTGTCCCATTCGGCACTGCTCGGGGTAGCACTGGGTTTCCTTTTGCATATTAATTTGACGCTGGGAATTATTGTCATCTGTCAACTTCTGGCGATTCTCCTTTTCTATAGCCAGCGGCAGCGACAATTAGCCAGCGACACCATGCTCGGGATTTTTGCCCACGGAGCCCTCTCTCTCGGATTGGTGACCCTGGCCTTTATGCGGGATGTCAGAATAGACCTGGTTGCCTATCTGTTCGGAGACATTCTGGCGATCAGCAACAGTGACCTGGGGTGGATTTTTATCGGTGGCGGGATCGCTTTGGCTTGCCTGTTGTGGATTTGGAAACCACTGCTGTCTATTACCATCCATGAGGATCTGGCCCGGGTTGAAGGGATCCCGGTTGACCGGATCAACTGGATGTTCCTTGGTCTGATTGCCCTGATTGTCGCTGTGATGATGAAGGTGGTTGGAATGTTGTTAGTCACCGCGCTGTTGATCATCCCTGCCGCAACCGCCCGGCGGTTTTCCGGTACCCCGGAGATTATGGCGATATTTGCCAGCCTGATCGGTTGTCTAGCGGTCTGCCTTGGCTTATATGGATCTTTTCAGTGGGATACGCCAACTGGCCCGACCATTGTTGTCGCAGCCTGTTTGATCTTTATCGTCGGATTTCTCATTCCGCGAAAACTTTTTCTCAAGGGTCTATAATCCTCACAGCGTTAAAGCCCCAATTGTTTTTTTACCCGACCAAATGCTGCAATCGCAAAGTCCAGATCATCTCGGGTCAGGGCTGCCGACATCTGGGTGCGGATCCGTGCTTTCCCCTTCGGTACCACCGGGTAGGAAAAAGCAACGACAAAGATCCCTTCTGCCAGCATCGCCTCGGCAAACTCTCCGGCAATCTTGGCATCATAGAGCATCACCGGAACGATCGGATGCTCTCCGGGCAAAAGCTCGAAGCCATGCTGCTCCAGTCCCTGCCGAAAGATTGCGGTATTCTCCTGCAATTGGTCACGGAGAAGATTGGTTTCACTGATCAGCTCAAGTGCTTTTATCGCTCCGGCGACTGCCGGGGGGGCAACTGAGTTGGAAAAAAGATAAGGACGCGAACGCTGCCGCAACAGATCCACAATCTCCTTCCGGGCACTGGTATAACCACCACTGGCACCCCCGAGAGCTTTACCCAGAGTGCCGGTAAGAATATCTACCCGCTCCATGCAACCGCGATACTCCGGAGTTCCGCGCCCCCCTGCACCGATAAAACCAGTCGCATGAGAGTCATCGACATGAACCAGAGCATTATATTTTTCCGCCAGATCGCAGATTTCATCAACCCGGGCGATATAGCCATCCATGGAGAAAACCCCATCGGTAGTGATCAGTTTAAAGCGGGCCCCGTCTTTGTCAGCAGCCTGTAATTGTTCTTCCAGGTGGGTCATATCACTGTTGTGATAGCGGTAACGCTGGGCACTGCATAAACGGACTCCGTCAATAATACTGGCATGGTTCAATTCATCGGAGATGATCGCGTCCTCTTTCCCCAGCAGGGTTTCAAACAGACCACCGTTCGCATCAAAACAGGAGGGGTAGAGGATGGTATCTTCAGTTTGTAAAAATTTGCTGAGCTGATCCTCAAGCTGTTTGTGCAGAGTTTGGGTTCCGCAGATAAATCGCACCGATGCCATGCCAAAGCCCCACTCTTCGAGGGCCTGTTTAGCGGCGGCATTAACCTCCGGATGCTGTGCCAGGCCGAGGTAGTTATTGGCACAAAGATTCAGCATTTCACCGGCATTGACACCGACATGGGCACGCTGCGGGGTGGTGATGAATCGTTCATATTTATACAGCCCGGCAGCTTCAATATTTTTCAGTTCAGTATTCAGATAGTCTTGAAATTGACCGTACACAATTTTTCTCCCTGATCCCCAGAGGTTTAAATCTCTATATGCTCCAAAAAGGTGATAGCTAAGCCATCAGGATTCCCAATTTAAAATAACCTTACTTGCTTCTCCGCTGTTCATAACGGTAAACCCCTGCTCAAATTCAGTATAATCAAGACGATGGGTGATAACCGGCGAAATATCCAGCCCCGATTCAATCATCACCGACATCTTGTACCAGGTTTCGTACATTTCCCGGCCGTAAATACCTTTCAGGGTGAGCATATTAAAAATCACCGTATTCCAATCGATTGCAACGTTATCACCCGGAATCCCCAAAATTGCTACCTTGCCCCCATGACACATATTCGCCAGCAGATCTTTGAATGCTGAGGCATTGCCGGACATCTCCAGACCCACATCAAACCCTTCCGCCATCCCCAGTTTCTTCTGTGCATCAGCAATAGTTTCCCGGCTGACATCAACGGTGTAAGTTGCCCCCAGAGTTTTAGCGAGTTCCAGACGTTGTGGATTGATATCGGTGATGACAATATGTCGGGCTCCGGCATGGCGGCAGACAGCAGCGGCCATAGCCCCGATCGGCCCGGCTCCGGTAATCAAGACATCCTCACCTAGAAGATCATATTGCAGAGCAGTATGGACAGCATTCCCCAGGGGATCAAATAGTGCAGCCACATCTGGATCAATACCCGGCTGATGCTCCCAGACATTGGACATCGGCAGCGCCAGATACTCGGCAAAGGCTCCCGGTCGGTTGACCCCGATACCACTGGTATGGGCACAGAGATGACGTCGCCCGGCCATACAATTACGACACCGCCCACATACCACATGCCCTTCACCGGAAACAATCTGCCCCGCCTGAAAATCGATAACATTTGATCCAACCTCAACAATTTCCCCGACAAATTCGTGTCCCACAACCATGGGGACGGGAATCGTCTGTTGTGCCCAGGAATCCCAATTGTAGATGTGAACATCTGTTCCAAAAATAGCAGTACGATTAACCTTGATCAGAACATCATTTATACCGATCTCTGGCTCCGGGACATCTTCCAACCAGAGTCCGACCTTGGATTCTTTTTTTACCAATGCTTTCATAGGATAATTCTCCGTTTTAACTTAATTATTGCAAAAAAATTGACCATCAGAGTGAGTCCTTCTCCCCAAAATCAAGCAGGGTGTGTAACATTTCCACCTTGGGCATGCTGATTCCGACAGCTTTTGCCCGTTGCAATGGAATAGTATAAATGGCCTCAAGCTCCAGAAGCCGACCAGCGGCCCGATCAATCATCATGCTTGGTTGGTAATGATCCATATTTTCAGTAAAATTGATAATCTGCTCACTGAATTCCGCTCCATCAATCGGTTCTTCCAACGGTTGTCCGTTTGCCCCGGCAATCACTTCCAGCATCAGATCTCTGGATAACTTTTTACTCGGTAAATGATTTAGCAGATCGGTCACATCTTTGTTGAGGAGCGCACACAAACCGTTAAAGGGAATATTCCAGACCAGTTTTTCCCACCGGGCACGACACAAATCACTGACAGCAGAACAAGGAATCCCAGCGGCTTCAAACATCACCGCCAAACCCTGACTCCTCTGGCTTAGACCACCACTGAATTCGCCAAGGCGGATCTTCCCTTCCCCCAGATGGTGAACAACACCCGGCTCCCCCCGGTTACTACAAAGAAAAGCAATCCCCCCAAGCACCCGTTCCGACCCAAACGCTTTAGCGAGCAGTTCCTCGTTCCCAAGCCCATTCTGTAGGGTCAAGATAGCAGTTTCAGCCCCCAGCAGAGGGCGGACCAGATCAATCAGGTGATGGTTGGAAATAGTCTTTAGCCCGACAATGACCAGGTCGACCGTGCCAATTTCCGCAGCGGTCTGGTATCCTGCCACCCGGGGGAGATGAAAATCGCCATTAACAGAGTTTACCTGCAACCCCTGTTGTTCAATTGCCTGATAGTCCCGCCGAAGCAAGAAATGGATATCCTGACCACTGCGTTGAAGCATGGCGCCATAATAGAGACCGAGTGCCCCGGATCCGATGATACCGATTTTCATCGCGCAAAACCTCAATTACTGAATACAAGATCTATCAGGCCGTTGAAAAATTAACCAAGAGGTAACTTTTCACACCTGAAAATGATTTTTTGCTCTTTGACAATCTGTTTTCGTTGGCTCCGTAAGAATTTAAGTGCATCTTGGGAGCAAAAGTCTCGATTCTGTTGTGGTTATGGG
>Ga0256827_10002512_pt1 | contig 11772 bp, 7 predicted proteins | sample CV84metaG_FD_185977 | JGI IMG/M metagenome (GOLD analysis project Ga0256827, IMG submission 185977) | Hydrothermal vent microbial communities from East Pacific Rise, Pacific Ocean - CV84 | ecosystem: Environmental > Aquatic > Marine > Hydrothermal vents | place: Pacific Ocean: East Pacific Rise... | reverse complement strand
ACGTTTAGGACGCTATTGGTTTATAATTTAAAAATTTGTTCGTAAAACAACAGCATCGGCATCGCTTTTAGCGACGCCGATGCATATTAATAAATTGATTTAAATACTTTACTTAATTATCACCGTCGTTTTCATCTCTTGGCTTCCTTGGCTTATTTTTATAAAGTAGACTCCATATCTTAGTTGTGATAAATCAAGTTTATATTTTATGTCATTATTAAAAAGCATCCACTCCTCCTTATACACTTCTTTTCCTAAAACATTATATACATTAATACTGCAATCTAAATTTGATTCTGTAGAAAAATCAATATAGAATATACCTGATGATGGATTGGGATATATACTTATTTTCTTCTGAACTTCATTACTCTCAATACCAACTCCAGAACTTATTGTTATACAATATTCCGAAATACTTTCCCCAAAAAACGGACAAGCATAATCATGAACCATAACACTAAAACAATGTGGCGAAGAGATAACATCATTATAAGTTGGCACCCAATGAAAATGTGCATAAGCAGAGTCGCTACTATTATCACTTGTTACAAAAGAAGCATCCGATATCCCATTATTCCAACTAATACTATATTCATCAGGATGACAATTACAATTTGGTTTTGCAGTGTCAGCATCATAAGCATTAATATCAAAATCTATGGTATCGCCATATGCCCATTCCATATAATGTATGGTGTCATTGGGGTTATAAGTATGTGAATTTGTAGTATCTATTCCCGATAAAATAGGAGTTTCATTATAATAAGTTTTTACATGAAATTGAAAATCCCGTTGTGTAGTTCCTATTAAAGTAGGTATACCATTTATTTTACGCCATTCCTCAACTTTAATTCCAGTAATAGTTGAAAGATTAGCAGAAGGTGTAAAACAAATTTCTCCAGTAACCGAGTTTAATGTAATGTTTGATGCTGTAAGAAAATTTGAATTTGACCAAGGGGAAGAGAAATTAACAGTATCATTTGAATTTATCTTTGGGCTTGAGAAGTAATAAACTAAGGAATCACCATCAGAATCTATGCTACCATGATTATAGCAATAACTATATCCATTATAAACATATTTTATTGGAGTATCAGAAAAACTTGGTGAAGAATTATACATAGCTGTTTGGCTATAAAGTGTTGTTTCAATATAAAATGAATTAGAATCACCATTTAAAACGGTACTTACAGAATTTCTAAATCCATCATTAATTGATATAGTCCAAAAATCGCAAGGAGTCAAATAAATTTGTCTGGTATAAGCATATTCACGCACTCCAAAAGCAGTTCCTCCTTTACAAGTGCTAACACTACACCCACAATCAAGACTTACTTCCTGCCCTGTTCCAGGAATAGAAAATAAAGTATCAGTAAAACTTAGAGTTGAATCTGAAGAACAATTAAAATGAATAAGCTTAAAATCTGGTTCATTTATAGTATCACACTCAACATAACATATAAAATAAATTAAGTACTGATTAGTGCCTATATAAGTATAATTAAGATCAGCAGCTACATAATTACCTGCTTTTAAATTAGTTGAAAAAAGGACACTTGCAAAAAGCAGAAAAGTAAACATTATTTTTTTCATATCATTGGGTTTTTTAGGTTATGGACATTTGACAATAAATAATCAAAAAGGTTGAATTAAAAAGCAATTTATCGCAATAAACTTAACTCATTGTTAAATTATTAATTATATTTGCGTTTTATAACAACACACACATACACAATATTTTATTATGAAAAAATTATTTACTTTATTGCTGTTTCTAGCAATCGCTTTTTTAGCAAAAGCTCAAAACCCAGGAGATACTATAATAGTATCAACTTTTAATTATTCTCAAACTTATGGAGTAAATAGGTGGTCAGGAGGAATTAGAGATTCTGTAATAACTTTCCCATCGGATACTTCTATTCATTTTGAGAAAATACTTATGTATTATAATATTCGATGTAAAGATGGTTTAGTATCTCCTCCTGTATCAGGTCAAACAGATAAAGGTTGTGGCGAGTGGGATTACAGCTGCAATACTTATATCCATGATTCATCAAGAGTTGACTCTTTTATAACAAGCCATAAAAGTCATATTATTTCTAATTTTTCAGGAACTAGCTTTGATTATGTAACTTATCCATTAAATGCATTCTACCAATATTTTCAACAAAATGTGGTAATTGACAGTATTATTACGGACTCTCAGTCAACAGTTGGAACAGGAACTTTAACCAATGATGAACTTATTACTTCTAATTCAAATAATGCAAAAAGACAATATCTATTCACAAAGAATGAATTAATAACAGCAGGTGTAGATTCTGGTAATATTGACGGAATTATTCTTGATGCTATTAACGGAACAAGTACAGCAGACTATCTTAAGATACGAATTAAAGCAAGTACAAAAACTGTATTAACAGACTCTTTCCCTGATACAACAGGGTTTACGGAGGTTTATTTTCATAATTACAATTTTGTTGCTGGACAAAACAGAATACAATTTTACACTCCGTTTGCATGGGATGGTAGCTCTAATATTATAATCGAATATTCATATTCTAATAGTCAAGCAATAAGCGGACTTAGCTTTAATGGAGTTACTACAACTCAAAATATGGGGATTTTAAGCACTGATGACAATTCATTCAATTTTGATGGAACAAATTATTTAGAAGCAGATACTTATAAAGGTATTCCAGGAGCACAATCACGAACTGTGGAAGCTTGGATTAAAACCACAACAACTGACAAAGAAATAGTTAGTTGGGGACAAAATGCAAATGGCGAAAAATGGGTTTTTAGAGTAAATGGAGGTGGTCAGTTAAGAGTTGAAGTTGCTGGCGGTTATACTTATGGTACAACTTTACTTAATGATGGTAATTGGCATCACGTAGCTTGTGTTCTTACTGGCAATAGTATAAATAGTATTAAACTATATGTTGATGGAAATCTTGAAACAGGTTTAACAACAGCTAATAGAATAATTAATACTGATACAGCAAATGGAATTAAACTTAGAATAAGTAAAGGTGTAAATAATAGATATTTTAATGGAAATATTGATGAAGTAAGAATATGGGACACTATATTAACAGAAGCAACTATTCAAAAATACATGTATTCATCAGTAAATAATTCTCATAGTAATTATGCTCATTTACAAGCTTATTACCAGCTTAATGAAAATATGGGTGGAATAATAAATGATGCTTCTGGGCATAATAGAAACGCCCATTCTGTAAATAGTTATTTATGGTCAACAACAAAAGGGATAGACCTTTTTAAATCATTAATTGAAACATCAAACAGACCAAATACTACATTCTTACAAGGAGATTACAATCTTGCAATCAGCAACGACACTATACTTGACACTATAGCAATGGCAGGACATAATATTAAAGAGTATAATATAATAAGTAAGGCAGGAACTATATATCCTGATGAGATTGCTACTGTAATGGATACCACTTTTTGGCAATTAGAAAATGAATACATATATGATGCAAATACTAATATAATAATCGATAGTATTATTCACACAAAAGATGGCACAATAACTATTACTGATTTAAGTTATTTCAAACGTTCTCCAATGAAATTTGAGATTATGTCGTTTGTAACACCTTATGGCATTAACTTAAACCTAGGTCCAAACGGAAAAACGTGGACTTTTGATGTAACTGACTTTACTCCAATACTTAGAGGAGTAAAAAGAATGACAGTAGAACGTGGTGGTCAATGGCAAGAAGATATGGACATAAAATTTGCTTTCATTGTGGGAACACCACCAAGAAAAGTATTGAATATTAGACAAATATGGCCTGCTCATTATAAATCTTATGCTGACATTAATGCTGAAAAATATTATGCACCAAAAGATGTTGACTTAAACACAAATGCAAAAGGATTTAAAGTAAGATCTACTATTACAGGACATGGTCAGGAAGGTGAATTTATTCCACGAAATCATTACTTAAACGTAAATGGTGGCTCCAAGGAGTTTGTGTGGCAAGTGTGGAAAACTTGTGGTAGCAACCCTATTTATCCTCAAGGAGGAACTTGGATTTTTGATAGAGCAGGATGGTGCCCTGGAGCTCCTACTAAAGTAAATCAATACGATATTACCGAGTATGTTGGTACAAGCAATACTGTAAACCTTGATTATGGAATTGAGTTTGCCAATGGCTCTTCCAATTATATTGTAAATAATCAATTAGTGGAATATGGTGATACTAATTTCACCTTAGATATTGCCGTGGAAGACATTACAGCTCCTACAAATAAAGTTGAATATAGACGTACAAACTCTATATGTAATAATCCTGGTATAATTATTAAGAATACTGGTAAAACACCCATTACTTCTGCTACTATTGAGTATTGGGTAAATAATAATTCTCAAAGAAATACTTTTCAATGGACAGGTTTAATAAAATTTGGCGAAACGATGGAAGTAACAGTTAATGCTGACGACCAATTATGGAGTAGTCTAATACAAGGAGAGAATGTATTTCATGCTAAGGTATTAAATCCTAATGGTAGTACTGATGAGTATTCTTTTAATGATGAATACACTACTAATTTTGTAATTCCAGAGGTATTACCTTCTGAATTCAAGATTCGTTTGAGAACGAATAATGCTGCAAGTGAAACATCTTATAAGCTTTATAATAACGCTGGTACAATGATATTTCACAAGACAAACCTTTCAAATAACAAATACTATACTGACACTTTTAAACTTGGGGTTGGCTGTTACAAGTTGGAAATATTAGATAGTGATGGTGATGGACTAAAATTCTTTGCAAATAATGATGGAAATGGGTCAATAGCTATCAGAAAATTAAATAATGTTACTCTTAAGAGTTTTAATGGTGACTTTGGTAATTCTATTATTTACAATTTCACTGTTGACTATCCATTAACTTACGAAGAATTGCATAAGTCTGACAACACTACTGTTTATCCAAATCCTAATAATGGAAGATTCTTTATTGAGTTTGATGGGCAAGTTGCAAACAGTTATTATATCAGTGACGTAATGGGAAAAATAATAATGAGTGAAGACATTAAAAATATCAACAATAAAAGAGTTGAAGTCAACTTACAAGATCAAGTAGCTGGAGTATATTTTGTAACACTAATATTTGATGGAGGAAATACTAAAGTCCATAAGATGGTAGTTGAATAACAGCTAACACATAACATCATTAGAAAAAGAGAAGTAGAAAACCCTGCTTCTCTTTTTTATTTCCCTTCGATACGACTCAAACCTGACTTAGCTTTCTGAGTAATGCTATTCTGATATTCATCAAAGTCAAGGTCTAATATTAGCTCAAACATTTTTCTTGCATCTGCATAATTTCCCATATATTCATATTGATAGCCCAATTGTAACGCAGATTTTGCTGCATAAAAATATTCATAATTTTTACCTTTTTCGATGGTTTCTTTATAATATTTTTCTGCTAGTTTAAAATTTCCCCATTCATCATTTATTCTACCAAGACGATATACGTATTCTAGTTTATCTCTTTCTGAAATAATTTTACCGTTTTTATATGCTACCAATAAAACTGAGTCTGCCTTTTTATAATATCCTCCATCAAATAGCATTCTTGCTTTAAGCAAAAATGAGTTAGGAATTTCCTCAGATTCTGCTTCTTTAAGTGCAAGTTTATCAGCATCAACCAAATTACTGCCATTATCAATAATTTTTTGCATATAAGGCAAATAATAATTCTCTCCTCTAAGAATAAGGTTAGCCCAAGCAGATTTATGATAACAAGCTCTTACATAATTTGTTCCAGGGTAGTTATATATATATCTTTCAAAGTATTTAAGGCTATTAATATCAAGTTTATACAATAGGCTATTTCCGTACATATAATCTAAATAATATAGCTTATTTGGATTTGTATTATACTCATCCTGTATTGATTTAAAACAAATTATTGCTTTATCATTTTCTTTTCTATGAAAATGGTACGAACTCTTTGAGAAAATATATAATTGATTATTCTTATACTTTTCATTAATTTCAGGGCTTGCATATATGCTATCTAAAAGAGCCGAGGTTTCATCACCATTATTATAACTACTTTGGGTAAATGAATACATCATTAGGGTCTCAATAAACAGATAATCATATTCCTTATCATTCATACTGAGATTAAGCATTAGTTCAAATTGCTCATAGCCTGTATTAATATTTCCTGTTAGATTAAGCAAATCAAGTATCCAAGTATAAGACTTTGGCACACTTCCAACACCAATATTCATCACACCAAGAGATTTATTGTTGAGAATAAAATCAGGAAATAGTTCGTAATTCTCATAGGCTGTATTATAAGCTTTACGATAATGAAAACCCGCTGTAATAAAGTTAGAAGCCATTGCATTAACAAAAGCAGACTGAATATGTAGATCTGCCATATAATATAATCTATATGGATCAGATTTGTCCTCATCTTCAAGAGCAGAAAGGCTCTTATCATAATAATTCTCGAAACTTTTTAATACTTCAGGCTCTGAACCAATAGAATACTTCATGAAATATTTATAAGTACGAATACAATCTACAAGTACATTTTTTGGATTCTGCTTTTTTTCTTTATCCAAGTATATATCTGCATCCTTAAAATGAAGTGAGAGAATAGCTTCATAAGCTCGTTTAATGTTTTTACTATTATCAATAGAAGCATTGGCATTCCACGAGAATGTAATTAACAGAAGCAGAAAAATTGATTTATTTAATTTCACAGAGTTATAGTTATTATATTATTTTTCAAAATTACAATATTTATGATAAGTAGATTACAAAAAAAATATGTTTATACTAAAGGCCCTATGTACATGACAAAAATTACATATTTGGGCTAAAGCCCATATTGTTTATTCATAATTAGGCAGGGCATTAATGCCCTGCCTAATGAAAAAGCAACTTATCCTAACAAAAAAAAGACCAATTCAATAAGAATTGGTCTTTTAATAAAATATATCATACAATTATTTATTCTACAGAAGCAGTTTCAATAATTTCTTTGTCGATTAGAATACGTCCACAGTACTCACAAACAATAATTTTCTTATGCATACGAATATCAAGTTGACGCTGAGGTGGAATTTTATTAAAACAACCTCCACAAGCATCTCTATCAATAGGCACTACAGCATAACCATTACGTGCGTTACCTCTAATTCTTTTGTAAGCTGATAAAAGGCGAGGCTCAATGAACACTTCGCTTTCTTTAGACTTTTTATTCAAATCAGCTTCATCTCTTTCTGTCTCAGAAATAATTTCAGCTAATTTATTCTTTTTAAGTTCCAAATCAGCATCACGATCAGCAAGCTTCTCTTTTGCTTGATTTATTACCTCATTCTTCATATCAATTGCTGAGCGGAATTCTTTAATTCTTTTTTCAGCAATTTGAATTTCTAAACTTTGGTATTCTATTTCTTTCGTCAATGAATCGTACTCACGGTTGTTACGAACATTCATCCTCTGATCTTCGTATTTTTTAATAAGACCAGCACCTTCAGCAAGAATTCCTTCTTTCTCTCTAATTCCATCTTGAATTTCTTCAATATCAGAATTCAATTTATCGATACGTGTTTTTAAACCTTGTACATCATCTTCTAAATCTTGAACTTCAAGAGGTAATTCACCTCTAATAATTCTAATTTTATCAATTTGAGAATCGATACTCTGAAGTCTTGCCAACGCAATTAAACGTTCTTCAATAGAAACATCGGCAAATTTTACTTCTTTTGAATCTCCAGCTTTAACTTTGCTCATAAGTTATATATAGTTAAATTCTTGATTACAAATATTTTATCGGGTTAGTATTTAATCCCGAAATTTGGACTGCAAATGTAGGAAATTTTTCCTTAATAATCTGAAATAATAATTCTTGCGTAAATTGTTCACTTTCGTAATGTCCAACATCAGCAATTATCATTTTATTGTCGGCATCAAAAAATTCGTGATACTTAATATCGCCTGAGATATATACGTCAGCAGCAGATGATTTGGCTCTACCAATAAGAAAAGCCCCACTTCCTCCGCAAAGAGCTATTTTCTTAACTTTCTCTTTGACAATTTCTGTATGCTTTACGCATTTAGCAGACGTAATTTGCTTTAATCTATTTAAAAAATCCAAAGTATTTTCTACATTTTCTAAAGTCCCAATAATTCCTGCACCAATATTATCAGATTTCTTAAGCAAAGGAAAAATGTCAAAAGCCACTTCTTCATATGGGTGAGCATTCTTCATTGCTTGCACTACTTCAAATTGAAGATGAGAAGGCAAAACAGTTTCCAACCTAATTTCATCTTCTTGATGTTGGTTATTTAATTCTCCTACAAACGGTTTTGCTCCATCTAGAGCTCTAAACGAACCCTTACCTTGTACTGAAAAACTACATTGATCGTATTTACCAATATGTCCTGCACCAGCATCAAATATTGCTTCTTTTACATCCTCTATATTTTTTGTTGGCACAAATACAACAAGTTTTATTAGAGTGTCTTTCTGTGGTAATAAAGGTTTAATATTTTTCAAACCAAGCTTCTCAGCAAGAATATGATTAGTACCTCCAAGCACATTATCTAAGTTAGTATGAGCAGCATAAAGAGCTATATCGTTTTTAATAGCAAAAAGCACACAACGCTCTACATAATTCTTAGCATTCAATTTTTTTAAACCACTAAAAATAATAGGATGATGCGAAATAATAAGATTTGCTCCTATTGATCTAGCTTCCAATAATACTTCCTCTGTGATATCAAAACTAATCAAAGCTTTTTGAATATCCATATTATAATCCCCTACTACCAAGCCAGAATTATCATATGATTCTTGCAAGCTTAATGGTGCAAATTCTTCTATTAATCTTATTATTTTATTTAATTTCATGCTGTATTATATCTTGTTTATTACAATATCCATTTTGCAAAAACCATTCAAAACATTCACTAATTGCGACTGAAATTGGAGTTTGAGGCATTTTCAACTCTGCAATAGCTTCCTTACTTTCTGCAAATTGGTTCTCGCAAGAAATTCTTGCCATTGGATATGAAATCATTGGTTGTTTATGAAAAGCAATAGCTGATTTTTCTAGAACAAAACCAAAACTTTTTGTAGCCCAATTAGGGATACGTACTTTTGGAGCCTTTGAATGAACTATACTGCTAACTCTAGAGAAAAACTCCTTATATGATAGATTTTCATTACCTGCAATGTAATATTTTCCTATTTTTCCCATTTCTAATGCGTTCACAATAGCTATAGCAACATCATTTACATGCACAATATTACGTCCACCTCCACTAAAGAACTTCAATTTACCTTTTGCAATTGCAATTATCATTTTACCAGAACTTGGCAAAGAATCATAAGGGCCAATCATATAAGTAGGTAATATGGCAATGGCGGGAAGCTTATCATTTTTGGCTGCATTTAAAACAGCTTTAAGAGCATAATATTTAGAATCAATATAATCTAAACCAAATTTTGCTGCTGCAAAAGGATATTTGTTTGATGTGTCAACAGTATTTACAGAACTTGCAGAACCTATATAAACCATTCTTTTAAGCTTATGCCTTAAAGCTAGTTTAATAATCATCTTAGTACCATCAATATTTACCTTATTTACTAATTCAGATCTTGCTGGCCAAATATTAGTCATTGCTGCAACATGAATTATTGAATCTACTTTTGTAATAGCCGCCTCAATTTCTTCCTCTTTTAGAATATCACCATAGAATCTTTCAATATTAAGATTATCTAATGTCTTTGATTTAGATGAAGGATGGATAAACACACTTACTTGATAGTTTCTTTCCAATAATAACCTTACTAGATTACTACCTAAGAGACCGTCAGCTCCTGTTATTAGTACTTTCACTGGGATAAAGTTTTAGTAAAATAAAGCTGTCTAACACCACAAAATATTTCCACAATACTGAATAAATTGAAAATAATAATACTGATTTTAGAACAATACAAAGATACAATTATTACATATTCGAAATTTATTATTTTTACATCTTAACAGTTTAGTTATTTTTTTAACTTTGTCTGCGAAAAAATAAAATCACAACAGTATAATTAATACAAATTTATTATGAGTAATAAAATTGAAACTAAAGGTGCTAGCTTATTTTTTGAAGACAATAAATATCTTCATATAGTATTTAAACCAAAAGTTAGTATTGATTTAGAATTAGCAAAAGAAATCTCTGAGGCGACCTACAAATTGACAGCTGACAAACCCCATGGAAATATTGTAGATACAAGACAAGGAATGTTTGTTTCAAGTGATGCAAGAAAACATTTTGCAAGTCAAAACAGTGAAGGTGTTGTTGGTATTGCCATCTTCATAAATTCAAAAATTCAATCTGGCTTAGCCAATTTGTATTTTAAATTTACAAAAAGAAAGATAGAGAACAAACTATTTACCAATGAGACTGAGGCTAAAGCTTGGATAGATTCCAAACTAAAATAATAGTATTACAATATTTCTTTGGCTATTGTTATATATTTGCACTTTCAAATATATACTATGCACCCAAGCGAAATTTCAATTCAAGATTATAATTATCCTTTACCAGACAGCAGGATTGCTCAACACCCTGTCCAACAAAGAGATAAAAGCAAACTTTTAATTTCAAATAAAGGACTTATTCAAGAGTCTATTTTTGAGAATATAGGAGAATTCTTGCCATCAGACAGCTTAATTGTATTTAATGATACTAAAGTTATTAGAGCTAGAATGCAGTTTAAGAAAGAAACTGGAGCTAGAATTGAAATTTTTATTCTTGAGCCTTTGTCTCCAACTAAAGAAATCCAGAACGCCTTCCAAGTGTCTTCTTCTTGCCAATGGAAATGCTTAATTGGTAATGCTAAAAAATGGAAATCAGGGCAACTAAAGCTTGAAGTTGAATTTCAAGGAAAAAAGGTTGAATTATTTGCTGAGAAGAAGGAAGCTATCGGAAACTCATTTAGAGTTGTTTTCTCTTGGAATCCTTCGGAACTCACATTTTCTGATATTCTTATGGCAAATGGGAGCATTCCTCTTCCTCCATATATGAAACGCGACACCAATAAGGAAGATATTGAGCGATATCAAACTATATATGCCAAGCATCAAGGTTCTGTAGCTGCACCAACTGCAGGTTTACACTTTACTGATGATGTAATAAAAAATCTTGTCAATAAAAACATTAAAGAGAATTATGTGAGTTTGCATGTTGGAGCTGGAACTTTTAAACCAGTATCTTCTGAGCAAATAAAAGACCATGAGATGCATACTGAGCAGGTTGTTATTCATAAAGAATTGGTTGAAGATTTACTCAAATATCAAGATGAAAAAATAATTTCTGTTGGTACTACTACTACTCGAAGTTTAGAAAGCTTATACTGGTATGGCTGCAAACTTATATCAGATGAAAATGCTAGTTTTAATATTAAACAATGGGAGCCTTATGAAAGTGAAAACAATATAACTACAACACAATCGCTTGAAGCTGTTCTTGGCTATATGAATAAGAATGAAATTGATGAAATACATGGCGATACTCAAATTATTATTGCTCCATCATATTCTTTCAAAATAGTTGATATACTGATTACAAATTTTCACCAGCCTAAAAGTACTTTACTGCTTCTTGTATCTGCATTTTATGGAGAGCAATGGAGAGAAAGCTATAATTATGCTCTAGAAAATGACTTTAGATTCCTGAGTTATGGCGATTCTTGC
>Ga0256827_10002511_pt1 | contig 11773 bp, 6 predicted proteins | sample CV84metaG_FD_185977 | JGI IMG/M metagenome (GOLD analysis project Ga0256827, IMG submission 185977) | Hydrothermal vent microbial communities from East Pacific Rise, Pacific Ocean - CV84 | ecosystem: Environmental > Aquatic > Marine > Hydrothermal vents | place: Pacific Ocean: East Pacific Rise... | reverse complement strand
ATTTAAAAAACTACATCCTCCTACCAGTAATGTAATAGTTAAAATCCAAAACATTAACTTCTTTTTCATATATTATTTATTAAACAATTTTAAATTTCATTATCGCACAAATCTACAATTTTATTTTATATGAACCAGATTCTTATTATTTTGTACATAATATCGTAGTCAGATTATTTAATAAGTTAATTAAGATTGTATATTTGTTAACTAAATCATCCATTATATGTTGAAGACAAGCGTAGTATCTATTTTGTTATTAATTTTAATAAAGGGAGCTTTCTCTCAAAACAATAATGTTAATTCCGATTCTTTAAGTCTACAAAAAGAAGATAAGGTAGCCATATTTATAGAAAAAGTATTTAAATATGCACCTTTACCTTTTGTGGGTTATTCTACCGAAACAAGTACCGTTTTTGGTATAACAAAGTATAATGGATTTAAAATAAAAAGTAGCAGTTTAGCAGATTCATTAATTCAACCATCTAGTATTTTACTTTACGGATACTATACTGCAAATAACCAATATAAGGTAAACTTAAATATTGATTTAATGCATGGGAATAATAAATATAATTCAAAGCTTGATTTTATATTATTAGATTACCCATCGTTATATTTTGGTGTTGGAAATACAACATTAGAAAATGAAGAAGTGCTTATTGATTTTAAAAATATACTTGTATCGCCAAGTTTCGATTATAATTTTTATGAAAGAATGTATATTGGGGTAAAATATACTTATAACAATTATATTAATGTAAAACCAATAGCTGAAGATACTTTAAATAGAGACGAATTGATTACGGAAAATGAAGGTGTACAATCTGGTTTTGGTTTGAGATTCTTTAGAGAAAATAGAGATAATAGAATTAGGGCAAAAAGAGGTTCGTATATTTTTATGTCGTATGATATTTATGGAAAAGTATTAGGTTCTGAGCATTCTTATAATTCGTTTATTTTAGATGTTAGAAAATATAGTACCCCCATTCCTAAATTAACTATTGCTGGACAAGTATATTCTGAATTTAAAACGGGAGATGTTCCAATCCAATCAATGGCAGTTTTAGGAGGTACAGAACGTATGCGTGGTATTTATGAAAATAGGTACAGAGATAATACAGTTCTTATGAGTCAATTAGAATTTAGATTTCCGATAGTTTGGATAATTGGAGGAACAGCGTTTGGAGGTTTAGGTCAAGTAGCACCAACTTATGGCGATATGAAATTTGATGAATTTAAATATGGGTATGGGCTTGGATTACGTTTGCTTATTGATAAAAAGACAAGTTCTGTATTACGTTTTGATGTTAGTTTTAGAGATGGTGGCCATTCTATTTTTGTTGGTTTTAATGAGGCCTTTTAAAAGAGAAATCTAAAATTGTAGAGAAAAGTACAATTTATAGAATTAATGAAAAATAATGTATATTTGTACTTTATTACTTAAATTAGATTGTTAAATACTAAAATTATTATTATGAAATTTTTTATAAAAACAAGTGTATTATTAGCTTTAATTACTTTCTCAATAAGTGTTTTTGCACAAAAAGATGATGCAGTTACCATATTAAAACAATATGGTTTTACGCCAGAGAATGTTTTTAATGTAATTGATATTTCTAGTAGTAAATATTCATTTACAGCTAGTTGTAAAACAAAAACGCATTCAGATGTTAATAATTCAGATGATATGTCTACGAGGGTATATTCTTTTGATGGAAATAAAAAAGAAGGAGAAAAATTTACTTTAGTTTCAGTAAAAGGAAAAGAGCCTTCTTCCAAAAAAATTAAAAAATTTAACAAAGAAAAAAATTCATATAATGATAATCAAAGATTAGCATTGACCGATAAAGATTTCTTTGTAAAATCTACGGATGATAATATTATTGTTATTGGTTTTAAAATGCCAAAGGAAGAATTACCATCAAAAATGGCATATATGGCACATGCGACAGGTTATATTTATATTGATAAAAAAACAGCTAAAATAACTAAGATTGAAATTAAAAGTAACGAAGCTTTTAATATGAAAATATTCCATGTTGTTAGTTTAGATATTAATTTAAATATTAATTATAACGAAGATAATAAGTTGTATTATGTAACTAATGAAACAACCAATATGAATGTGTTAATTTTAGGCTCTGTTACAAGTATAAATATTGAAGAAAAATATTCAAATTTTAAATTTAAATAACAAATTAATTAGATTACAAAATCCTTATTAATTATGAAAACATATAAAATATTAGTTTTGGTATCAATTTTATTGATTTTTTCATTTAATACTAATGCACAAGACACAACAACAGTTAATAAAAATCACGATCAGGGTTTAGAGTTATATGCCTCTTTCTCAGGAGGATTTGCAGTTAATGATATTAATGACTATGAATACTCTTTTGGTGCATACACTCATTTAGATTTTAATATTAATAAACATTTAGCTTATCGTTTAGATATTGGATGGAATGATTTCTCTGGTCCTGAAGTTGAGTATTTAGATACAGATGGTAAGTATCATAAAAGTACACCAAGTATGTCGGTTTGGGAATTTACGACAGGATTTAGATATAAAGTTTCTTTATTCTATGTAGAAGGAAGAGCAGGGTATTTCACGGGAATACATTCTTGGGGTATTGTCCCTGCTGTGGGTATAAAGTATCGAGATTTTGATTTGCAAGCAAATATTATTTTAACAAGCGATGTACAGTGGGGTGGTCTTAGAATTGGTTATTTTTTTTAAAGCTCTTCTAAATACAGTTTTTGTTATGGAAGCATAAAGAATTATGTTTAATAGATATAATCTAAAGCATTAATTATATGAAATTTAAAATAATCATTTTAATAATATTATTAATTCCTTTAATATCTGTTTCTCAAGTAGATACAAATAGTTATAATCAAATTACTTTTCTGAAATTAAATCAAGCTAACGATTTATTTACATATTGGTATCAATCGGATAGAAATTATTCTGATGGTGTTGATGTAGAAGTTGCTCATAAAATCTTTAATAATAAGGTTTCTGATTTTGCATTACTTGGGTTAAAAAACACCAAGTATAAAAGTTTTAGTTTGAGTATAAATCAGGATATGTTTACTCCTGAAAACACTAAAATTGCAGAATTAGATACCACAGATAGGCCATATACGGCTCTGCTTTATTTTATTTATGCAAAATATTCTAATGATTTTTGGAAAGGTAGAAAGTTAGTAAGTCGTGCGTTTATTGGTGTACAAGGCCCTACGGCTTTTGGAGAAGAAGCTCAAAATACAGTACATAAACTAATAGACAATCCTACAGTTAATGGATGGGATAATCAATTAAATAATGGTTTGATGTTAGATTATGAAGTCCAATATCTTTATCAATTACCATTAATATCACATTTAACAGAATTGCATGCATTTGCCAAATTGCATATTGGGACAATTTATAATTTTACAGAATTAGGTTTTCGTTTTAAGTTTGGGCATTACACAGATTCTTATATGAATTTTTATGGTATTGCAAATCCAAAGAATAAACACAATTTTACTATTTCTGATTTGGCTAAGATGAGTAAATCTAGAAGAAAAATAATACCTAAAAGAATTAGAAAAAAATCAGCTCAAGAGCAAATAAATTATGTAAACAATAAACTTAATAGAAAATTGCAATTTTATTTTTTTACTGAAGGAATGGTTAATTATATGATTTACGATGGTACAGTAGAAGGAAGTTTAATAACATTTGGCGAAAATGGATATAAGTTTTATTATGGTGATTATGAACATGTTAACTTAATTGCTCGCTATGGATTTGTTTTTCAATACAGTCATTTTTACATGGAATATATGCGATATATTGAAAATGATGTTTATAAAATAGAAGATGCATTTGGCTATGGAAGATTAGTTCTTGCATACGTTTTTTAAAACATTAACTTTGTATTGTGTAAATTGCTGAGAATAACTTGAATAAATTAAAAAAATACTTAAAAAGATTATTAAAAATATTAATAGTTATTGGTATAATCATTTTGATTATACCTTTTGTAGTTTATTTGCCACCTGTTCAAAGTTTTATAGTAAGTAGAATTGAAAATAGAATATCGGAACAAATAAATGTTGAAGTGAATATTAAAGAGTTCGATTTAAGTTTCTTTGCCGATATAGAGTTAAAAGGTATTTCTGTAACTAAAGAGAATGATACGCTTTTAAGTTTAAAAGAAATTTACCTTGATATTGAATTAAAACCATTATTTGATAATAAAATTATTATTGACAATCTTGGAATCAATGGATTATCCGGAACCTTAGATGAAGTGTTACCAAACAATAACGAACAAAGTTCTGTTGAAACCGAAGACGAAACTCAATCTGAGCCCTATCAAATAATTGTAAATAATCTAAGTATTACAAAATCAGACTTATCCTATTTCGATAAGGAAATGAATATGACAATGAATTTTGATGTTGGAAGTCTTGTTATTGAAAATATTGAAATTGATAATTTTTTAGTAGAAGCAGAAAATATTTTGTTGGAAAACACTTGGGTAGATTATGTTTCTCCATATATTCTTGAAGATATTGTTGAGATTGATACCAATGTAATAGATTTTATTTTGAAAATAAAGGATGCTAAAGCTGTAAATTCAGGTTTTTATTATAACGATAGTTTAATGGAATTTAAAACTGGTGGTGATGTTATAACAAATAATTTGATTGTAGATTTAACAAAAACGGCAGTAGATTTTGATAAAGGCTTGGTCGATAATGGATTTTTTAATTTTATCTATATTAACGATACCATTGATACTGTTGATGTTGATGATAACTTTTGGAATGTGACTTTTAATTTTGCTGAATTAAAGAACTCACAATTTAATTACGATTTATTCTATTTACCCGAAGACACTAATTCATTTGACTACAATCATATACACCTAAGTGATATTACAGGAAATGCTAACGATTATTTTTTCTCTTTTCATAAAATGTATGGTAAACTAAATTCAATGGCATTTATTGAAAATAATAGAATAAATTTCACCGATATTTCAGGGGGAATATATGTTGATGATGAAGTTTTAAGAATGGATAAAGTTGGAATTATTACGGAAAATTCAACTCTAAATATTAATGGAGAAACTGGTTTTTATTTCTATAATTATGAACCTAGAACAGATAGAAATTCAGAAATAGAACTTTTGGTAAATATTCAAAAATGGGTAGACTTGGAATATTTTTCTTCGGGAAGTGTAAAGAACATTGAAATATATGAAAAAATAAAAGATAAAAAATTTGTAGTTGAAGCGGAACTATCAGGAGATATCGATAGTTTAAACACAAAACTAAAATTAAATTATGATAATTCTGCTTACCTTTCTTCGAAAGGTTTTGTAAGAAATATAGATACTGAAGATTTTGGTTATAATTTAAAAGTCAACAAATTAGCTGTGCTAAAACAAGTTGTAGATATTTTTGTTGATGAAAAAACAGTGGAGTATATCCCTAATCAAATTTTTACAAAAGGAACTTTAAAAGGTGATTTAAATAATATAAACTTTAACGGATTGCTAAGTTCGGACTATGGTAAGCAAAATATTTTGTTATTATCAAATTGGGGAGGAAATAACGAAAGTTTAACAGCAAAAATAACAGGTGATTTCTACTCTAATAAAACAAGTGGAATAAAAATAGACACTTTAGAACTTAACACAAGTTTGCAGAATTTCGAAATAGAAAAACTTATTGCCAATGTAGAGTTGAAGATTAAAGGTGTTGAAATAGATTATGTTAGCTATGATAATTTAACAGTAGAATTATCTCTTAAGGAAAAGTATTTTAATCTTTTGGCACAATCAAAAGATAGTATCATTGATTTTAGTTTAGTAGTCAATGGTTACTTTAATGATAGTTTAACAAAAGGAAAGGCAGATATTGAAATGAATAATTTCAGTTTGCAACAAGCCAAATTGTTTGAAAATAAATACGACATAAAATTTAATTCTACTACAAATTGGGTGTATAATTTTAATAATAATTATTCAGAAGTACATCAGTATTTCACAAAACTAGCTACTACCGATAGCATAAAAACTAACTCTGTAGAAAAGCTTGATATTGATTTTTCTTACAATAATAAGTTCACATTTTTAAATATAAAAAGTGATAGCAATTTTGTTAAACTTTCGGTAAACGGGAGTCTTGATAGTCTAGGAAATAATTTTTATAAACTTACCGATATTCTTACTCTGCAACGCAAAAAAGGTGATAGCTTACATTTTCCAGATATGGAATTTTATGCAAAGTTTTCTAATCCCGATGATTTAATTGGTCAAACTTTTTCGGAATATCTACCAAATTATTCAGAATTAATGATTGATGGGAGATACAAAAGCAAAACAGGACGTTTCAATTTTGTTCTTTCAGTACCCCAATTTGAATATCAAGGCAATAATTTCGATAGTACTTATGTGAAATTTTATGGCGATAGGCATTTTCTTGATTATGAACTTGTTTCGGATGTTCAAATTGATACTATACTGAATACAAAAATTGAGTTGAATGGAAAACTTAAAAATCAAATTTTTCATACTCATATAAATTTGAAAGACAAGACTAAACAACGCGATTTTCTTAATTTAAATCTTCTTAGCCAAAAAATAAACGAAGCTTATAAAATTAAGATTCAGGATTCCTCACTTGTAATTCTTTCAAACAGGTGGAATATCGATAAAAACAATAGTTTTTCGATTTGTTCTAAAGATTTAATTGCTGAAAATTTTAATCTTAACAGGGACGATAAAAGAATAAGCATTGAAACCGATACAATAAAAAATGATATCGCCTTAATTTTAGAGAATATAGATATTTCCGTTTTTAATAATATATTAAACAACGATAGTTTATTAGCAGGAGTGGCTAATATGCAATTAAAAACGTCGTATCAAAATAATGTTGAGAATCTTAGATTGGAAAGCGATATAAGCGATTTTAAATATAATAAGATTTATATAGGAAATATAAATATTGAGAAAGCTATTTTTAATAATAATAATCTTGCTTATAATGTTCGTTTAAGTCAATCAGAAAAATTGATACAGTCGAAAGGGATTATTAATTGGGGAAATACCCCTAATATTGATGCAGATTTAGAGATAAATTCTTTTGATATGTTTGTCTTTCAAGATGTTTTTAAAGATTATTTGTACAATACAAAAGGCGAAATAAATGCAGATATAGAGATAACGGGAAATATAAACAATCCTATTTTTAATGGGTATCTGGGTTTTGTAGATGCACAAGTTGGTATAAAGGAAATAAATGAAACATTTAGAGTAGGAAAAGAAAAAATTCTTTTCAAGAATGATAAAATATTTTTGGATAATTTTAATTTAATCGATAAAAATAATCATGAAATAGATTTTGTAGGAAATATTCAATATAAAGATAAAGATTTGATATTTAATACTGTAAAAGTAAGAGCACAAGATTTTGAAATGATGAACTTGAAATACAGTGAAGAAAATCCTATTTATGGATTTGTTGTTGCAGATATTTTATTTAAAGCAAATGGGAGGTTTGATAATTTAAAAATGCGAACAACAATATCCTTAGATTATCCTACAAATATTAAATATGTTTTTCCCGACGATTTATCAACTAAGAATCATAGCGATATTGTGAATTTTACAAAAATTGATACATTTCAAGTTTTTGATAGTATTGTAGGGCAGAATATTAATAATTACAAGCAAAAATTAAGTGTTTTCGACGATTTGGAAGTTGTACTTAAAATAAAAGAAGGTTGTAAATTTAATTTGTTTTTTGATAAAAGTAAGGAGAATTTTTTTGATGCTAAAGTAGAAGGAGAAATTAAATATATGGTAAATCATGGAATCTCAAAAGCCTATGGTAATGTAGATATTCTGAAGGGAAATATGAAATATTCTATACCAATGGTTACTATGAATAAACTAAAAGTAGAAGATGGTAGCTTTATTCAAATAAATAATAATCTAGAGAATCCGTATATTTCTGTAGATGCAAGCACAAAAATTTGGGCAAGTACAGGGAATTTAATCGAAGATTACAACAAAAATCTTGAGGTTTCTGTTTTTATGTTTATGCGTGGGAATTTAGACAATCTTATAATGCAGTTTGATATTTCGCCTGAAACAAGCGACCCTTTGGTCTCATCGAAAATATCGCAGATGAGTAAAAACGAACGTAGTGTAAATGCTGTAAACTTATTAGTTAGAGGTCAGTTCGAGACATCGCAAAATTCTGCCTCGGCAATTGATATTGGAGCTTATATTAATTCTATGTTTGCCACTGGTTTAAATAAACTTATAAGCGATAGAGTGAAATTTGTTGATATGAATTTTGATATAAAAACATTTAATAATTTAAATTCGTCGGGAGCACTAGAAAGTCAGTCTAATTTATTTTTTAATGTTCAGAAAGGTTTTTATAATAATAGGTTGCGAATTAAGTATACGAGTAATATGACAACAACTTTAACTCAGCAAGATGAACAAGTAGGGCAAATGAATTCGTATACTCAAAGAAACTTTTTTATTGAATACGATATTAATAAATCAGGCACATTCCAAAGTGTTTTATTTAGAAAAGATGCTTACGAAGATATTTTGGAAGGTGATATAATATCGACGGGTGGGGGATTTAAAATTCGAAAGAATTATGATTCATTTGGCGATATTTTTAAATTCAATAGAAATAAAAAATGAGGATAAGAAATAGAAATAAAAAACAATCTTGTTTGGTAAGGCTTTTCTTGTCAACAGCCTTTTTATTTCTAATTCTTTCTTGTTCCAATACAAAGTTTATAGCAGATAACGATAAACTATATACTTGGACTTGGTATAAATGGAAAGGTAAAAAAAATATTGAACATTTACCTTTTAAGGTTTACGATGTAGTATCGACAGGGTCGGTTCGTACAAATTGGAATTATGTTACATTTTCGCGTTCGGGCTTAGCAATTTATAATTATTGGCAACCAAGTGGAACTTGGGGTTTACGACATTACATGTGGGATGTTTTTAGTAAACCTCCTGTTTTGTATTCTAAAGTAAAACCTGAACAAAGATTATTAAAAATTCAACAAAGTTTATTCGATAGAGGTCATTTTGATAGTTCGGTGGATTTAAATTTGAAATATTCGGGGAAAAATAAAAAGAAAGTGAAAGGAATTTATACTATAACTTTTCGCAATTCATATCATTTTAGATCGTATAATTATTATGCAAATTCGCATAACATAGATAAATTGATAAGGGCTTCGTTAAAAGATAGTTATATAAAAGAAGGTGATGAATATTGGATTAAAATGATTGAAAAAGAACGTAAAAGAGTAAGCGATTTGTTGCAAGACAATGGTTATTGCTTTTTTCGGCCCAATCATTTAATATTCGATATGGATACAACGCTTGGAAATAAACAAATAGAAGTTGCATTACGAGTAAAGAAAGATTTAAACGCAAAAGTAAAACAACAATATTCGGTTAATACGGTAGGGGTTTATTTTAAAGCTAAGAAAGATAGTATTTCAGATATAAAATTAGAGTACGATAGTACAAATAATGTGTATTTTCAGAAACAAAATTATTTTAAACAAAAATATGTAAATCGGGCAATATCGTTACTCGATGATAGCTTGTATAAACTAGAAAATAGGACAAATACTGTTAATTATATTAGTGGTTTGGGGATTTTTAAAATAGTTGAAACAGCATTCAGTATCGATAGTACAAAACAAAATTCTTTAAACGCACATGTTTTTTTGGAACCTATAAAGCCCGTTTCAACATCCTTAGAAGTTAATTTTGTAACAAAATCTAATGATTTTCTGGGGCCAACAGCATCTTTAGCAATATCTCATGCAAATATTTTTAAAGGAGCAGAGAAGCTAAGTCTTCAGTTAGATGGCGGTTTAGAATGGCAAAAACGTTCTAAACGAAAAGAATATGAATTGGGTTTAAATTCTTACGAAATAGGTGTAAAAACAATTCTAGATTTTCCAAGATTTTTGTTGCCTTTTAAACTTAAACAATATTCAAAAAAGTATGTACCAAGAACTTATATTATTGCAGGTTATAAGATGATTAAGAGGGTGAAATATTATCGAATGACATTAAGTCAAATAAATTTTGGTTATAAGTGGAACAAAAATGAAAATGTAGCATTTAAAGTAGAACCTGCAACAATTAATTTTATTAAAATGTTAGAAACTTCACCGGAATTTACCGATTATTTACAAGATTATCCAAGTGTTTCTAGAAGTTTCGATGAACAATTAATCGTGGGGTCAACTTATGGTGTAACAATGCAAAAGCATTCTAGGAATAATATTTTTAAAAATTATTACAATCATTTTAATATAGATTTGGCTGGAAATATTCTAAATGCATTAACTCCACGAGAATCTAATTCAACAGGTAATCCAGATAAAATATTCGATGTAACGTATTCGCAGTATTTTAAATTAACAGAAGATTTTAGGTATTATCTAACAATTAGTCCTAATAAGCAGTTTGTTACAAGAATTTTAGCAGGAGTAGGAGTGCCTTATAATAATAGTACTGTATTACCTTATATTAAACAATTTTTCGCAGGTGGTAGTAATGATTTACGAGCCTTTTATGCTAGAACAGTAGGGCCTGGTAGTTATAAAAAAGAACCTAGTCAAGGTAACTTATTATTAGATCAATCAGGAGAAATAAAATTGATTGGTAATATAGAATATCGTTTCCCAATATCGTATAAACTTAACGGAGCGGTTTTTCTAGATGCAGGAAATGTTTGGTTATTAAATGAAGATACAAGTCGTGTGGGTGGTAAGTTCAATACAAATTCTTTTTATAAAGAATTTGCAGTAGGAGCAGGTTTAGGAGCAAGGATAGATTTAGATTATGTAATTATTCGTTTAGATATTTCTGTACCATTTCGTAGACCATATAAAGAAAAAAATACATATTGGACTTTTACAAGTCCACATTTTATTAGTGATTATATTCTGTCATTTGCGATAGGATATCCATTTTAAAAAAGATAAAATATGAGAATAAAAATATTTCTTATTATAATTATCTTATTGATTTCAATATCAATAATTGCTCAAGACACAACAAATACAACAAAGCCGAAAATTGGTTTGGTATTGAGTGGAGGAGGAGCAAGGGGGGCTGCGCATATTGGTGTTTTAAAAGTATTAGAAGAATATAATATTCATCCCGATTATATTACAGGAGCAAGTATGGGCTCTATTGTTGCAGCTCTTTATTCGCAAGGTTATACTGCTGCTCAATTAGAAGAAATTGTTCCGAATATGGATTGGGATGATTTGTTAGCTGATAAAATACCTTTAAAGGATATTATGATAATTGAAAAACATAATTATCCAGGATATCCATTGGAAATAAACTTTGATAAGAAAGAAAAGCTATCATTACCTTCTGGTATGATTGATGGACAAAAAATACAGGCCCTTTTTTCTAAGCTGACGTGGAAAAGTAATACTTATAAAGATTATGATAGTTTCCCTATACCTTATCGTTGTGTTGCTACTGATATTGTTTCAGGATATCCTTTTATCTTTAAAGAAGGAAGTCTTGCCGAAGCAATGCGCTCTAGTATGTCTATACCAACCGTTTTTGTACCAATAAACAAAGATACAATGCTTCTTGTAGATGGAGGGGTAACAATAAATTATCCTGTTCAACAATGCCTTGATTTAGGTGCAGATATTATAATTGGCTCA
>Ga0256827_10002510_pt1 | contig 11773 bp, 13 predicted proteins | sample CV84metaG_FD_185977 | JGI IMG/M metagenome (GOLD analysis project Ga0256827, IMG submission 185977) | Hydrothermal vent microbial communities from East Pacific Rise, Pacific Ocean - CV84 | ecosystem: Environmental > Aquatic > Marine > Hydrothermal vents | place: Pacific Ocean: East Pacific Rise... | reverse complement strand
GATAAGATAAATGTAATAAGTAAACTAAAGATTATCTTTTGATTCATATAATTCTCCTTTAATAAAATATATATAAATAAAGATTAAACTATTAATAATAACTCAAATAAAATTTAAAGAGTTTAGAGGTTGATAACGCTTCGGTAACACTACAATGTCATAATCCTTAATATAGTGATTTTAAATATACCTTTCTACTTTCCATCAAAAGCCCTCTAAAATCAATATTTTAATAAAAAAAATTACACTTTTTTACTCTGATTTCTTCCATGAAGCTATTTTATAATACATTAATTTGAACAGGTAATGGATGAGATTTTTCAATATTCAAAGCAATACGATGCAAGAGATGTACTCTATCAACAATTCCATAAGAGCATCAGTTGAGAATCTTAGTTATATTGTTAACTTAACGTTTACCTTTTGTTGTCCATCTATTTATCACTTGGTGTTATAATTCAAACATGAAAGATGAGAGATTGATAATTTATTCTCCTTTATTATCAATCTTTATGAGTTGGAGTTGACTTGAATAGTTTTATTTCTAATCTCCTTTGTATTTTACTCCCTTTGTAATAAAAAAACTTCATCTCATCTCTTTCTTAACTTCTCCCCCATTTATAACTCATAATCAACAAGGATATCAATTATGGAAAAACTAAAAAAATATATTAATAATTTTGTCTCATTGGAGGATAGTGATTGGATGGATATGATGAAATTTTTAAAATCATACTCATATAAAAAAGGTGAGTTTATATATGGTTCTTCTGATATTCCTTCTGAAATTAACTTTATTGTATCAGGTATTATTCGCTCTTTTAAAATGGAAGAGGATGGCAAAGATTTTACTTGGGCTTTCTACTATCTAAATGATGAGGTGATGGAGCATAGAATGATTGCTGATGTATGTGTAGTTGATTATGCTAGTTTTATTAGAGGTCGTTCTGCTGAATTGGCATTTGAGGTATTAGAAGATTGTACTATCATGACTATTACCAAAAGTGACCTCTTTAAACTATATGATAGTGATGACAAATGGCAGATATTTGCAACCAAGGTAGCAGAAGATGCATACTGTGCGACTCGTGATAGAACATTGACTCTATTAACCAAAAGTGCAAAAGAGAGACTAGAGATACTAGAAGAGTACTTCCCTGATATATTCAAAAGAGTCTCCCAACAGCATATATCTTCATATCTAGGAATTACAAGACAATCCCTAAATAGGCTTAGACGAGAAAAATCTTTATCTGTTAGGGATTAAAAAATTATATAGTTTTACTTATCTTGATTTTAAGATATAGATACTGTTCTTGCTTTTCGTGCCTCCTCTTTTTCTAGTGAGATATATAGTTTTCCATCTTCATAGTTTGCAGATATTTTATCTCTATCTACATCTTTGGGTAAGATAAAGCTTCTTGATATCAATCCAAATTTGCTTTCACATAGGTAATAATCCTCCTCTTTTACACGGTTTTTTGTGTGGCGTATTGCATTTACGGTGAGGTAATCATCTTCAATCTTTAGCTCTATCTCCTCTTTTTTTACTCCAGGTAAATCAATCTCAATGTCATAAGTATCACTACTATGTTTTGCAAAATTTGCTAAAGGTAAATGACTAGCTACATTTCCTAGTGCCTCTTTAGCTATCTCAATGCCATGTTCAACTTTCTCTTCAATGGTGTTAACCAACTCTTTACTTTTTTTTGTAATGCTCATTTGTCACTCCTTATTTAATCTCAATTTTTCTACTAGAGATATCAATATTTAGTTTAGGAATAATAACTTCCAAAATACCATCTATAAATTCAGCCTGTATCTTTGAGATATCTACTTTTTCAGGAAGAGTAAAACTTCTTGAAAATAGACCATAATTACTCTCTATTTTGTGGTAATTTTCATCTTTTACACTATCTCGTATATTTCTCTCTCCAGAGATTGTCAAGATATTTCCATCTACCTTAATATCAACATCATCTTTTTTTACACCAGCTAATTCGACCTCGATATAGTAGTTCTCATCTGTCTCTCTAGTGTTTACATTTGGATGAAAAGCAACAATATTTTGTTGCTCTCCTGTCTGCTCTCCTAGAGAGTTCATAATTGCATTAACTAAATCAAAACTTTTTCTTATATCGTTATATGGTTCATATCGTTTTATTAACATTTTTCTACCCTTTTTTTTATTTTTTGGTTTTATCTACTTTATCAGAAGAGAGCATTTTTTCCTTAAACTCTTTTAGGCTCTTTTTAAGATTGTCAAATAGTTCTGTTGGTTTGTTCTCTCCACCAATCTCTTTTTTAATATCATCAACTTTATCATTAAGTATCTTGTATGTGATAGTGCTTTCACTTAGATAACCTAGATTTTTAGCAATCTCCAACTGCTCTTTTGCCTCATCTAAATATTTTAGAGCCAACTCTTTATCTTTTTTCTCACCTTTTTTTGCTATCTGCTCTGACAGAACTAATAGGTTATTGACATTAAGTAGTGGAATTGGAACAATAACTATCTCTTTACTAAATGTATGCATTGCCATACCCAATACCTCTTTGGCATTTGTCAATTTATTCTCATGAATATACTTTCCTGCTAATTTTAACGCATCAGGATATGAAGCTAAAGGTAGATTTACCAATGTAGTGTCTATTTCACTTTGGAGGGTACTCATAAGCACTCTAGCCTCTTGAATTTTATTCTCATCTAAAAGTTTTTTTACAAGAGTAACACTATCTTTAATATCTTTGCTTCCACCCATAAACTCTTTAACCACAACACTACTATCAATAGCAAGTGTTTTTGGAGCATTATCAACAGCCAAAATAGTCTCTAGCTTTCCAAGTGCTTTCTCTACACTATCTTTAGCTACTTTTGCATCATTTTGACCAAGTGCAATAAATGCTTTTTGTGTGAATTTTAGAGATTCAATCGCTTCAGAAACTAACTCTTTTTTCTTATTATTTGCTTTTTTTGTCTCTTTTTTTAGATTACTATTATTTACCTTAGTCATATTGGCTTCACTGCTATTAACATCTTGTGCTATAAGGTTACTTCCCATAAGTAGTGTTGCTAGTAGTGACGAGATAATAATTTTTCTCATGATATATTCTCCTATTTTATATTAGAATTTTTTGATTGTTTAGTCATGTGGACTAAACTTAAGTGAGATTATAGACTAACTGTTCCCCAAGATAATGCTACCTAAGTAGCATTTTGCAATTTTTTATTTTAAATTTTTGTAAATTTGTGGAACATTTATTACATAAGATATTCTAATGATATGCTATAATTTGATTACATTTTAAATTAAAGGAACAAATTATGAAAAAGATAATTTTCGGAACAATGACTCTCTTGGCTTTAGTAGCTTTTAGTAGTAACGCATATGCAGATGCAAGTACAGACCACAACTCAAGTGCCAAATGTGGACAAGGTAAATGTAGTGGTGATAAGAGCATGAAGTGTGGTAGTGGAAAGTGTGGTGGAGGAAAATAGTAATTAATTCCTTGAGTTATTGACTATACTTAACCCCTATTTGGGAATGTTATATTTTTCTAATACTATAATCTTAGTCTTAATCTAAAAGTGAAGATAAAGTGAATATGAGATACACTTTAGACTATATAAAAATAAGGGGTTAACATGAAAAAAAGTTATATAAAAAAGGGTAATTTAGTACTACTTTTAGCCGTAGGGCTTCTACTTGGCTGTGAAACAGGAACAAAAAACAAAGCACCTGAAGGTGGTAATAGTGCAGATTCAGGAATCGTTTCTCAAAATAAGCACTATAAACCATATATGCCAAAATCTTCTGAAATAAAAAAAATTTTCTCAAAATCTGGTACACCTGGATACTATATACAAGTGGGTTATTTTGGTGAACATGAGCCTAGTTCTGATTTTATTAACCGTCTAAAGTATGCTGAACTTCCATATACTATTCTTAAAAAGAGTAAAAAACGTTACGCTTTAGTAGGTCCATATACGTCATATAATAAAGCTAATGAGATAAAAGGTAGTGCTAGAGAGTATGTTAGTAGTAGTGCTTTTATTGTTAAGCTCTTACGACCTTAACAATAACTAATTGACGAGGCTAAAAGAGCCATCGTCTCCTAATTTTACAAGATAGAGGCACTTTTTAAAGTGCGTCTGTATCCTCTTCTCCTGTACGAATTCTGTGAACTTTTCCAATATCACTAACAAAAATTTTACCATCACCAATCTTACCTGTATGAGCTGCCTCTTTGATAGCATTAATTGCAGTATTTGCAAACTCCTCCGAGCTTACTACTATCTCAATTTTTACCTTAGGAATAAACTCAACTACATACTCAGCCCCACGGTAAAGTTCAGAGTGACCCTGCTGTCGTCCATAACCTTTTACCTCGGAGATAGTCATCCCCTCAATACCTGCAGCTACTAGAGCCTCTTTTACATCTTCAAGTTTAAATGGTTTAATAATCGCTTCTATTTTTTTCATCTTCTATCCTTCTATTTATAAATTATATGTGCATCGCTTTTTCGCCATGTACAGCCTCATCAAGACCACGATGCTCTGTCTCTTCATCTACTCTTCCACCACCTGTAAGTGCTGATGCAATATAGAATACAATAGCAGTAACTATAGAACTGTATACTACTGTTAAGCCAATAGCTTTAAGTTGAGATATAAGTTGAGATACCATATTATAATCATCAGCAATAAGATATGGAGCGATAAAGATAGCTGTAGCAATTGAACCCCAAATACCTACAAGACCATGTACCCAAAAAGCATCTAAAGAGTCATCTACTTTGAATAATTTTTTAATTTTTGATACACCGATAAATCCAAGCATACCACCAACAAGACCGATAATAATAGCACCTGTAACTCCAGCACTTCCACTTGCAGGAGTAATAGCAACTAGACCAGCAACAGCACCAGAAGCACCACCAATTAGTGTAGGAGTTTTATATACGATATACTCAGCAATTAACCATCCAATTACACCTAAAGATGCAGCGACATTAGTGACAAGAAATGCGTTACCTGCAACACCATCAGCTGCTACTTCTGACCCAGCATTAAATCCGAACCAACCAAACCATAGTAACGCTGCACCAAGAACAGCAAATATTGGAGAGAATGGTTTCATAGCAGATGTACCATAACCTTTTCTTTTACCAAGAATCATAGCAACAACAAAACCAGCAACACCTGCATTGATATGTACAACTGTACCACCTGCAAAGTCCATCTCACCAAAGTTTAGAGTCTCACCACCACCCCATGCCCAGTGTGTTACAGGAGCATAAACAGCCAAAATCCATAAAGCTGTAAATATAGTAAATGTTGAAAATTTAACTCTCTCAATCATAGACCCACTAGCAATTGCAACTGCAATTGCTGCAAATGTTCCTTGGAATGCTACAAAAAGTAACTCTGGAATAGTTCCACTAAGGCTCTTATCTGTAATTCCTGCAAGAAGTATTTTTCCTGTACCAAAAAAGTCACCTTCTCCAAATGCTATACTATATCCTGCAACAACCCATACCAATGTACCTACTGCAAAAGCAATAAGACTCATTCCCATTGTGTTAAGTACGTTTTTACTTCGTGTCATTCCTCCATAAAATAGTGCTAAACCAGCTGGTGTCATAAGCATTACAAATGCCGTAGATACGAGCATCCAAGAGGTATCTCCTCCATTAAGTACATCCTCTGCTGATGCAATCATTGGTAGAGATAACAGTGTTATCAGTGCTAGAAATTTATTTCTCATAAATTTACTCCTTTTAGATTTTTTATGCTCAAAGTATAACCTCTTTTAACTCAAATTCTACTCTCAAACTGTATAAAAAATAATCAATCATTCTATCTAATGCTACTATTTGTATCGCATATTATTATCTACATAAATGATTAAATTTTAATCACTGTTACTCTTTTGCTTTAATAATTTTTTAATTATAATGGTGCTATAAACATTACAAAGGAGTAAATATGAAGTTTACAAAATTAAGTTTAATTGCAGTCTTGGCTGTAAGTGGTGCGTTTGCAGGAGAGAGTGCAATATCAGGAGATGTTAAAGTTTTCTATGGAACAGATGATGCAGGGACACATGATTTATTTGATAAAGGTGGTGCATATGGAGATGCAGGTGTAAGTCTTGATTACTCAAAAAAAGTATCAAAAAATATTACATTAAATGCAGGTGCTACAGCTATCTCTACACTTGGTCTTGAGGGAACACTTGTAGGAGCTACATGGGCTGACCACGCATTAAAAGATAGAGCATGGCTTGATACTGCAAACTTAACAGCAAATTTTGGTAAAACAACAGCAGTTATTGGTCGTCAAAAACTAGATACACCGTTGGCATTTACAGAGACTTGGAATATTGTAGAGAATACATTTGATGCATTTACTTTTGTAAATACAAATCTTCCAAAGACTACATTGGTAGGCTCTTTGGTAACTAGAGCAAATGGTGGTGAGTTTACAAATCTTCAAGCAGGAATGAATGATTTAGGTGATGGTATCTATACAGCAGGTATTGTAACAAAAGCTATTCCAAATACAACTACACAAGTTTGGTATTATGATTTTGCAAACCATGATGATAAACTATGGGCTCAAGCTGATGTAGATGTTGCAAAAGGTATAACTATTGGTGGTCAGTATGGTAGTGTTATGGCAGATGAGGGTGAAGACTCTTCATTTATGGGGCTAAAAGCTGCTTATGATGCAAATAAAATAGGTGCTTATGTTGCCTATTCACAAGCTGATTCAGATGGACAAAGTAACTTTGCTAACTATGGAGGATTTGGTGGTTCACCAGCATATACAGAAGCTTGGTGGAATTTTGGATTTGTAACAAGTCCAGATGCTAAGACTATTGCTCTTGGTGCATCATATGATATGGGTACAGCTAAACTTGGAGCTCAATTTACTAGTGTTAAAAATGATAGTCACCCAGTAAGTGGCGAAATGGATGAAGTAACACTAACAGCTGATACTTCAGTTGCAGGTGCAGATGTATCATTGGCACTTATCAACACAAGTTCAGATGATGATGCTCTTGATGGTAATTCTGTTCAAGTATACTTAACAGTTCCTTTCTCTCTATAAAAATAGAGAGTTTTTGACCTAAGGTATGTCTTAAAACTACCTTATGTAATTTTCACATTTTCTCAAAATATCTTGCAAGTTTCACATCTTGCAAGATAGCTTTTTAAATCCCTAAAGATTTCATTGTTTCAATAGATAGACGTGTTACAGGAAGATGATTTGCTTTTTGATAATCTCTTGTTGCAGATTTCGATTCTAAACTCCATACTCCATCAATCTCACCATTATAAAAACCTTGATACTTCAAAGCTTGTTGAACCCTTTTAATCAAGCTAGGACTCATATTTGATTCACACACTACAGGTATCCATTTAGCATACCCTTTTGTTTTCTCTCGCTCTACTTTTACCTCTTCATACTCTGATGGAACGGTTATTTTTTTAAACTCTGCTTTTCTCTCTACTCTTTTTACTTTAACTATTTTATATTTAGCAGGTTGTTTAACTACTTGACTTCTAGCAGGAGATACTAATACTCGTTTTGCAATATTTTTATATTTAGCAGGAGTCTCTATCAAACAGATTTTATTACACTGGTTTTCTATTCTACTATTACTACTAGCAAGAGAGCTATCCGTCCAAAAATATTCAGAATCTCTCACTTTTACTCTTTTATTAATCCTCTTATATGTAGGAGGAATAGAGATAACCTCTGTTGTAGCTGGATGAACCATCTCCTCTACTTCTATATCTTGATAGTGTGCATCTATGGCTACTCTTTTTGCAATAGCAGGTTCAAGAATTACCTTTTTTGTAACTTTTTTATAAGTTTTTGGAACTTCTATTAGACATACTACCTCAGATTGGTTACATCCTCTATCTTGACATATTGTTTTTCTCCACTCACTCCTAGCAGGAGCAATAACCACATCCTCTTTTACCTTTTTATATTTAATAGGAACAGGGATTAACTTCTCTGTCTCATCCTCTGTCTTTATCTTTTTCGTAACTGTTCTATATTGAGCAGGAGTAATAACTATTTTTTGACTAGCTTCCGATTCTAAAATTTTTTCAGTTATTGTCTCATATTTTGCAGGACGATAGTGTTCATAAAAGCAAGTTCCAACCTCTGCATTTAGAGTATCCATCCCAGATTGAGAAGCAGCCTCAATACAGGAGTTAAAAGCTTTTGGTGAATCAAAATTTAAACTCTTTCTCCAACTTTTTTTTGAATCTTCAACCTTTATTTTTTGATAAATAGTCTTGTAGACAGCAGGAATGGAGATAATCTCTTCTCTTCCATCACTTATTTTTATTCTCTCTTCATGCCAAGAGTATTTTGCAGGTATAACTTTATATTTTACTGTTGACTCATTTAGTTTTATTTTTTTTGTAGCTACTACTCTAACACTTTTTGTATAGTGTGGTGGGAAAAATGCTTTTGTAAAACATTGTCCAGGTTTAGCATATATTGGCATCTCTTCTGAATGAAGAGTATTTAATATTAACATTGTAATTAAAATTTTTTTGGTATACATATCTCTAACTCCTAATGTTTTTGAATAAAAAACAATTTAAATTAACATGATATTATCAAAACTTCCTTTAATTTACATATATAATCTCTATTTTTTAGGAACGGTAATTTTTAAAAAACCATTATAGTAACTCTTTTCCATTCTATTTTCATCTGCATCAGGAGGAAGAAGAAGAGAGAAACTAGAGGAGTTCATATTCATTATATCACTAATATTTAACTCATTTTCAACAACTTCTCTATCTGTTTTTGTCATAGTAACAGTTAACATTCTATCCTCTAGTTTAACATCGACTTCTGTCTCATTGGGATATTGTATCTCTTTCTCTAATTTATAACCATCTTTTGTCTCTTCAAAGTCACTAATCATCATATCATTAAGTCTCATCTCCTCATCCTCTTTGGGAGTGATACGATTATGTTCTGCAATTGCTCTATTCATCTTTTCATCAAATCTTATCATCTCCTCAGCTGCATCATAAATACCCACTTGGATATCTATTTCTGCATAAAGTCCAACATTTATTAAAATCATTAATAAAACCACTTTTACATCACTTTTATACATTAAAATACGCTCCGATTTATAAAATAATAGATTATAACATTAAAACAAATATAATAAAATAATTTTTAGCATTTTAGTATAAGAGTTTATATTATAATAAGTTTAAAATTAAAATTGGAGGGTAACAATGAATAAAATTTTGTCTATATTAATATTTTGTTTAACATTTGGTATGGCTGATAAGCCTATTGATAAAATTGAGATAAAAAAGAAACTGATACATACACTTAAAGATGTAAAAGAGTACAAATCCAAAAAGAATAAGCAGATTAAAAAACTTCATTCTGAATTAAATAAATTACATCGTGAGTTAGCAAAACTTAAAACAAAATTGGTAATAACAGATAAAAAGCTTAACCAAATTCAAAAAAAAATCAAAACAAAAGATATAGATTTTATTGTTAATACAAACAGTGCTATGAAAATTGCTATGAGTGAGCCACCATCATTTTTTTTTGATGAGAAGAAGATAGATATGGAGACTATAGAAGAGAAAGAGCCAATATCATCTTGGGTAGAAGTTATTGTTGAGGATGGTATTGATATCTATCAACTAGCATTAAAATATTATGGCAATAGAGAAGAGTATCAATATATTTATAGTGCAAATCAAAATATTATTGGTAATAATTTGATTATAAAAGATGGAATGACTCTTAAAATCCCTATAATAGAGAACTTTGAAGAGCAACCAGTAATATTAAATAGAAACTAAAATATCTACTCTAACAACAAAATTATCAAAATTAAATTAACAATAAATGAGACGGTAAATAATGCCCTATAAACCTCTATAGGTTTACGCTCTATAAGAGTTGTCTTTTTATCAAAATATGGTTTTACCTTATTTGGATTTGAAATCTCAAAAAGCATCTCGCTATAGTTTTGATACCGTAAGTTATTCTCTTTTTCAATAGCTCTTAATATTATGCTATTTAACCATGGTGGAATGTTTCCATTCTCTTTTTCTGGAGGATTTGGAGTTTTAAAGGTTGGTTGTTGAAATGGCTCTATCTCCCCATATGGGAATTTTTGGGTAAGTGATTCATATAGTGTAACTCCAATAGAGAATATTTCACTAGATTCATTGATACTATAGCCTGTAAATCGTTCTGGTGCTAGATAGGATGGTGTTCCTGCATTTGAACTGATACTATAAAGCTCTGTCATAGAGCCAAAGTCTATAATTTTAAAGATATGTTTTCCATCACGTTCACTTATCATAATATTCTCGGGTTTTATATCTCCATGAACAAGGTCAAACTTTAGTAGATATTGGCTCATTTTAAGTAGAGTTTTGGCTAAATTTACTGCATCATCAACAGAGAGTTTTCTCTTTTTTAGATGTGTTTTTAAATCAACACCCTCTACCTCTTTCATCACATAATATCTATGTGTTCTCTTTTTTGGAACAACCGATTTTGGAAAAAATCCAGCCTTTAGACGGTTAGAGTTCCAAGCCTCTTTAACATATAAATCAAGAACAGTAGGGTCATCTATCGCTTCAATAGGAGCAAATTTGAGGACATAGTTTTTCCCTTTATTTACACATAACCATGTACGATTATTTTGGATAAGTGACTTCTCTAGTCTATATCCATCTATAACCATACCTATCTCTAGTTTTTCAGGGATAATAATATCTTGCTCTTTCATCTCGGCTACTTTATCAATACCTAAAATATCAAGAATTACAGCAGTAGTATCATCAGGTAAATCATCATCCATCATCCTACTAGCTCTTTTAATAATATTATGAGCCCCAAAAGATATTTTTGCAGAGAGTAAGTCGTCATCCATAACTGTATAGAGTCCATCTGAACAGAGTAAGATTTTATCTTTTGGAGAGATAATATTCTCAAAATAGTATGGAGAGAGACTTTTATCTATTCCTATTGCTTGGGTTAAAACTCCATCATATCCCTCATCTTCAACCACATGGTCTTGTGATAATTGACTAAGAATCTCATTGCGTTGAAGATAGATACGACTATCTCCCACATTTGCACCATATAGACGATTTCCCTCTATAATTACTATAGCCAAAGTAGTAACAAGCTCTGGGCGTTCATAATTTAGCATAGACTCTTTGTACAAGATATCATTAATGGATTCAATAAATTTTTTAATAGACTTCTCTATACTCCAAGATTTAGGACGGTTTTTGAAGTTAGTCATAAGATATTTTGTAACTCTTTTGGCTGCCTCTGCTCCCTCATCAGCAGAGCCAACACCATCACAAACAATAGCAATGGTGAGGTCATTAATGGTTTTAACATCAAAATAGTCATCACCTGTTAGCTCTTTTCCTTTTACTAGGGTAAAACCTGATGTTTTTATATTCTGTTTACTCATAATTCACCTCTCTTTCTTATATAACAAATTATAGTCTATTTATAAAATTTTATAGAAAAGAAGATGTTTATATTTTAGACATCTTGTAAAACTCGTTGGAATCGGCGACTTTAGTCCCAAATAAGGCGAGGCTAAAGCCTCCATTTCAGTAGATTTCCCAAGAATCTCGCCAATCTTCTTCTTGGTATAGATAAAAAAAAGATGCACATAGTAGTATTTTCTAGTCTGAACCACCTCTATAAGCTTCATCTCTTTC
>Ga0256827_10002509_pt1 | contig 11784 bp, 12 predicted proteins | sample CV84metaG_FD_185977 | JGI IMG/M metagenome (GOLD analysis project Ga0256827, IMG submission 185977) | Hydrothermal vent microbial communities from East Pacific Rise, Pacific Ocean - CV84 | ecosystem: Environmental > Aquatic > Marine > Hydrothermal vents | place: Pacific Ocean: East Pacific Rise... | reverse complement strand
AACTCTAAGTCGTCCATCCGTTCTTGGACGCGTATTATAGACAAATCTACTTCCTTTGTCAAGGGTTTTTGCTAATTCTTTTTACTTTTTTTACTTTTCTTTCCTTTCTTGCTTTTTTGTTGCTTTTTGATATTCATTAGTTGCCTATATTATATATGTAAGATATATTTAGTTTTTTTAGTAAAATATTAAAAAACCAATTTTGTTATATAAAAACTTTTAATTATTATTTTATTATTTTTTGTTTTAAGCTTTAAAATAGGAAAGTTTATTTATAATTACTGATGCGTTAATTTTTTGCATATTAAATACATAGGAGAATGTTATGACAATAAAAGATACACTTAAACTATCATTGGCTGCAGCTGCAGTAATGGTATCAACTGCTACTGCTCAATCATCAATGGACGGAGATGATTTACCACCAGCAAGACCTGGGCAATGTTTTACAAAAGCATTTTATCCAGCTAAATATACTACAACAACAGAAAGAATCCTTGCAAGTGAAGCAAGTGAAAAAGTTACTGTTATTCCTGCAAGATATGGAATGGCTACAGAAAAAATTAAAATTTCTGATGGTACAGAAAGAATTGTAACTACACCAGCTACATATAAAACTGTATATGAAAAAGTATTAGCAAAACCTGCACAACAAACTTGGAGAACTAGTTTGGGTTCAAATGCACCAGAAGCTTCAAATACTTGTGTTCAAGCTGCTGCAGCTGCTGGTATGAATGTTAGTGGAGCTACTCCTGGTACTTGTTTTTATGAACACTACAGACCAGAGAAATATGCTACTACAACTCAAAAAGTATTAGCTTCTGAAGCAAGTGAGAAAGTTATCTCTATCCCTGCTAAATATAGAACTGTATCTAAAAGAATTCAAGTATCTCAAGGTACTGAAAGATTAGTTAAAACTCCAGTTCAATATAAAACAGTAAGACAAAAAATTCAAACTGCTCCTGCTAGAACAGAGTGGAAAAGAACTAAATGTCAAGATAGAGGTTGTAATCAATCAGAAGTTGTTTGTTTGGTAGAGATTCCACCTTCATATAAAACTGTAACTAAACAAGTTGTTGCAAAACCAGCTACAACTAGAAAAGTTACAACTCCACCAGAGTACAAAACAGTTCAAATTAAAGAGATGGTATCACCAGCTACAACTAGAACTGTACCAATTCCTGCGACTTATAAAACTGTAACTAGTAGAAAAAAAGTACAAGATGGTGCTTACTCATGGTCAGATGCAAGTGGTAGAAATGCTAGAACACGTGCTACAAATCAGTGTAATAGAATTTGTTTAACAGCTTCACCTGCTAAATATAACAAAGTTTCTAAAAGAGTTGTTGCTACACCAGCTACAACTAGAACTGTAAGAACACCTGCACAATACACAACTGTACAACTTAGAAAACTTATTACACCTGCAAGTGAGAGAAGAATTCCAATTCCTGCAACTTACAAAACTGTAACTAAGAGAAAGAAAATTTCAGAAGGTTATGCTAAATGGGTACCAATTGTTTGTAAATCAAGTATGACTGACCGTACAATTACTAGAGTACAAGAAGCACTTCAATCTGCTGGATTCTACAATGGAGCAATTGATGGTGTTTGGGGTTCATCTTCAAGAGCTGCAACAAGAGCTTACCAAAAAGCTAAAGGTCTACCAGTTGCTGGTCTATCTGTAGCAACAATGGAATCTTTAGGTCTATATTAATAGATACTAAACTTCTACTTAGAAAAGAGATTTCTCTTTTCTAGGGCTTTGTTAGACTTCTCGTAATTGAACTCTTTTAAACTTCTAAACTTTTTTAAACTTCTTTTAAACTTCAACTCAATATACTTGACAAAATAATTTTATGAACTTATGTTTTCATCTGTTCAGAATATAAAGGATATATTTATGGCTCTTTATGATAGAGACTATACAAATAATAGTTCTATGGATTATACTATAGAAAATGAATCAGCAAGTGTTTCACTTGTTAAAAAAACTTATCAGTATTTTGCGGCTTCTCTCCTTGCAGGAGGATTTGGTGCTTATGCTGGAATTACAATCATAGGAGCTGAAGCACTTATGACATATAGATGGTTTATATTTATTCCATGGATGCTATTTGGTATGTTTGCACTACCAATGCTTCAGAAAAAAGAGACCCTTGCAACTATTGGTCTATTTGTATTTACTTTTGTAGGAGGATTGGTATTAACACCTCTTATTAGTATGGTTATGGCAAAAGGTGGTGGAGCTACTGTTGGAAATGCCTTTTTATTAGCTTCAGCTATGTTTGGTGGGTTAAGTCTCTTTGCTATTAATAGTAAAACAGATTTTAGCTCTTTTGGAAAACCTCTTATGATTGCCTTTGCAATTGTATTTGTTGGTTCTATTTTAAATATAATATTTTTTCATAGCCCAATAATGTCGGTTATTATATCTGGTGCAGTTCTTATGATTTCAGCTTTTTTTGTATTGGTAGATACACAAAACATTATTGCTGGTGCTTATGAGACACCTGTAATGGGTGCATTATCACTCTATATTAACTTCTTTAATATGTTCCAATCTCTATTGGTACTTTTGGGAATTATGGATGACTAAACTCAGTGGTCGGTTTTACCGACCCTGTAACAAATATAACTTCAAACTCCAAATAATCATAGGGGTAGATATCAATAACTCTTTTTACCTCTTTATAACCTAGCTTATTCCCCTTACCATTTACTCCACTCTGTTTAATATACTTAAACATTGAACGTGTATCTTCAAAATTTAATTGATAATTTTTTATCTCATAAGAGATATTATAATATCTATCAAAAGATTCCAAAATTTTCTCTTTGGAATAAATAGGAGAGCAAATATTTGCAATATTATGAAGTGTTGAGAAAGTATTAGAGGTAAAAAGTGAAAAATAGAACATCTCTCCGTATTGAGATATTTCTCGTAATGTAAACTCTATATCATTTGCCCACTGTAATGCAGAAGATGAGATAATAAGCTGATTATCACTCTTTTTTAATTTTTTAAAATCTTCTATGTTATTAAAATCAAAAAAGTTTTTTGTAATATTTTTAGATGATGGATGTAATTTTAACATATCTTTAGAAAAATCTAATGCCATAAATTTAGAAAATCTAATATTTTGATTAAAAAGATTTTTATAAATAGCTCCACTCCCACAACCAATATCTATAATAGACGGATAAAAATTATTATCTATCATGGAAACTAACTCTTTAGCAACTCTATTTTGTATGATATTATGGGAATTATATTGTTTTGCAAATCTTGAAAACTCATGTAGGACATTCATTATGGTATATTTATCTCAACTTCAATTAATTTAGGGTATAATCGCCGAAATTATACCCTAAATTTAAAGAGGAAACGATGATATCAACCCTATTAGTTATTCAAATTATTTTGGCTATTGCCATTGTAATCGCTGTATTATTACAAAAAAGTTCTAGTATAGGACTTGGTGCTTACAGTGGAAGTAACGAATCAATGTTTGGAGCAAAAGGTCCTGCAAGTTTTTTAGCAAAAGCGACTTTCACTTTGGCGATACTATTCATTATCAATACATTGGCAATGGGTTACTTCTACAATAAAGATAAAAATCAGTCAGTGACTGATAATATCTCAACATCAACATCTGTTCCTGTAGCAATAGAGGACAACAGTACAAAAAAATAAATTTAGAATTGGAGAGAATTCTCTCTAATTCTAATTATTCCCCTATAATCTTCTTTCAAACTCACTATCAAGCAAAAAAACGGTAAAATTTCACCAAATAATCATAAGGAAACAATCATGTTAAATGAAGTTTATGACCACACAAAAGAGCAAATGTCAAAAAGTATAGATGCATTAAAGAGAGATTTTTCAACACTTAGAACAGGTAAAGTGAGTACAAATATTGTTGACAATATCAAAGTAGATTATTATGGAACACCAACTGCACTTAATCAAGTAGGAAGTGTTATTGTAACAGATGCTACAACCATATCCATTACACCTTGGGAGAAAAACCTTTTAAGTGATATTGAAAAAGCTATTCAACAGGCAAATATAGGTGTAAATCCAAATAATGATGGTGATTTTATCAAGCTTTTTTTCCCTGCAATGACCTCTGAACAGAGACAGGAAATTGTAAAACAGGCTAAATCTATGTCAGAGAAGGCAAAAATTGCTATTAGAAATATTAGAAAAGATGGAAATGACAAAATTAAAAAGTTAGAAAAGAGTAAAGATATATCTGAAGATGAGTCAAAAAGAGGACAAGATAAAATTCAAAAAATTACAGACTCAAATATTGCAGATATAGAGACTACTTTGTCGGCTAAAGAGACAGAGATTTTAAAAGTATAATCATGAATGTAGAACAAGTATATAAAGATGCAAATGCACTACTAGAAGGGCATTTTCTTTTAGCTAGTGGTAACCACTCTAGTAGATATCTACAGAGTGCAAAAGTTTTAGAAGAGCCCAAAAGAGCAGAACTTTTATCTAATGCTTTAGCAGATATGATAAAAGAGAGTGGTATCAAAGTAGATACAGTCTGTGCACCTGCTTTAGGTGGTGTTTTAGCAGGATATGAACTAGCTCGTGCCTTAGGGGTTCGCTCTATCTTTGTTGAGAAAAAGGATGGAGGAATGGAGCTTAGACGAGGCTTTGAAATAGCAGAGGGTGAAAATATTCTTATATGTGAAGATATCATCACTACAGGTGGTTCTGCAATGAAAGCATCAAAAGCTATTGAGGAGTTAGGTGGTAAAGTTGTTGCTTTTGCCTCTTTGGCAAATCGTGGTTTTTGTAAACGAGTAGGTTCAGATATAGAGGCAAAAGAAGAGTGTAAACTATCAGCAGAGATTCCTCTTTTTGCACTTGATGATTTTACCTTTGAGATGTACATACCAGATGAGTGTCCTATCTGTAAAGAGGGTAAAACAGAGGCAATAAAACCAGGGAGTAAGAGCTAATGAGTCTTTCAACAGCAGATTTATGTGATACTTATGGAAAGGAGGTAGAGATAGTAGCTGAAACTCTACACTCATATGGTGGGTTGGACTCTTTTTCAGGAGAGATAGTTACAATACTTCTCGATAAAGATAATAGTGACTTGGTAAGTATGCTACGAGATGAAAAAGGGAATGGTAGAGTTGTTGTTGTAGATGTTTATGCTAGATACTGTGCTATTGTTGGAGATACACTTATGGGGTATGCTCTAAAAAATGGTTGGGCAGGTATTGTTATCAATGGTTATGTAAGAGATACAAAAATAACAAAAGATATAAAAGTCGGTCTTATGGCATTGGGAACTTGTCCTCGAAAAAGTACTAAGATAGCAGAATCACAACGAGATATTGATTTACATTTTGGTGGTGTCTCATTTAAAGTTGGGGGATATCTCTATGCAGATGAAGATGGCATAGTAGTATCATCAAAAAAACTAGAAGCTTAAAATAGATAGAAAGAGAAAAGAGTAGATATAAAAATCTACTCCTATCAATAAAGATAATAAAATTTAATTATTTTTTAAGTGGTGTTACATACATATTTACATAACGACCATCACGCTTGGCATTTTGCTCCAAGTTACCAACATCTTCAAGCATTGGCCATACACGATTAAGAACATCAACTCCCCACTCTGGGTTTGCCATCTCTCTACCTCGTAAGAATACTCTTAACTTAACATGTTTTCCAGCTTCAAGAAATTCTCTAGCGTGTTTTACTTTATAAGCTATATCACCATCAGCAATTTTACAAGAGAATTTAACCTCTTTTACATCAATAGTCTTTTGATTTTTTCTTGCCTCTTTTTTCTTCTTTTCAAGCTCATACTTAAACTTACCGTAATCCATAATTTTTGCTACAGGTGGTTTTGCATCAGGTGACATAAGTACTAAATCTAGCCCTTTATCATCTGCTATTTTCATCGCTTCATCACGAGAAATAATTCCAAACTGCTCTCCATCATCCCCAAGAACACGAAGTTCATGGTCTCTGATTTTATCATTCATAACGGTTTCGTCAGGCTTCTTTCTTCCTCTGTTATTTCTATTGTTTTGTCTACTCAAATTTTACCTTCATTTAGTTGTTGGCTTAATTCTACCATAAAATCATCAAAAGAGAGATTATATTGCTCTTTTTTACGTCTATTTCTAATAGCCACCCCTCTATTTTCAATCTCCTCATCCCCAACAATAACAACATAAGGTACTCTTTGCTTCTCTGCATTTCGTACTCTTTTGTTTAGAGAGTCATTTTTATCGAAAATTTCAGAGTCTATCTCTATATCCATCAACTCATTTTGAAGCTCTTTTGCATAGGCAACATGAGAATCAGAAATAGGCACAAAAATAACCTGTGTTGGTGCTAAGAATAATGGGAATTCACCTGCATAATGCTCAGTAAGAATTGCAATAAATCTCTCAAATGAACCAAGAATAGCTCTGTGAATCATAACAGGTTGCTTTCTAGTATTATCCTCATCTACATACTCAACCTCAAAACGCTCAGGCAAGTTAAAGTCTACTTGAATTGTTCCACACTGCCACTTACGTCCTAGTGCATCTGTAATTTTAACATCAATTTTAGGGCCATAGAATGCTCCACCACCCTCATCTATAGTATAAGGTAGATTGTTCTCATCAAGTGCATCTTTTAGCCCTTGAGTTGCTAGTTCCCACACATCATCTTCACCAATCGCCTTTTCAGGTTTAGTTGCAACCTCCATACTATACTCAAAACCAAAGAGTTTCATAACAGAGTCAACAAACTCAACTATCTCTATAACCTCTGATGCTATCTGATTTGGAGCACAGAAGATATGAGCATCATCTTGGGTAAACTCTCGCACACGAAGAAGACCATGCAATGCACCTGACTTCTCATGACGGTGAACCACCCCATACTCATAATATTTTACAGGTAAATCACGATAAGATTTTCCTGTCTGTTTAAATATTTGAATATGACCAATACAGTTCATAGGCTTAACCCCATACTCCTGCTCATCAATAGTTGTCAAGTACATATTCTCACCATAACAAGCATAGTGACCTGAAGTTCTCCACATATCAGCTTTTAAAATCTCAGGACCTCTTACAGGTTGATAACCTCTTCTTCGGTGTGCCTTATGCAAGATAGTCTCTAGCTTATGTCTTAGGCGTGAACCTTTTGGCATCCAAAATGGTAGCCCTGCCCCACTCTCTTCATCAAACATAAAGAGTTCCATCTCTGCACCAATCTTTCTATGGTCTCTCTTTTTTGCCTCTTCTAACATCTTCATATGGGCTTTTAGAGCCTCTTTGTCAGCAAAAGCGATACCGTAAATACGAGTAAGCATCTCTGCTTTTTCATCTCCACCAAGGTAAGCACCTGCCACACGAGTCAATTTAAAGTTGTGTAAAAATCTAAGTGCTGGAACATGAGGTCCTTGACATAAATCTTCAAAATCACCCTGTTTATAGATAGAGACAACATCATCTGGAATTCGTGTAAGTACTGCTTGTTTCAAATCATCATTAGCAAACTTAATCAAAGCCTCCTCTTTAGTAATCTCATACTTCTCTATTTTATATTTTTTCTTGATGAGCTCTTTCATCTTTTTTTCGATTTTCTTTAAATCCTCTTCGCCAATTTTTTCATCAACTCTAAAATCATAATAGAACCCCTCATCAACATTTGGACCTACAAAAAATTTAGCATTAGTAAAAAGCTCTGTAATCGCTTGTGCCATAAGGTGTGCTGTAGAGTGTCTTACAATCTCTAAAGATGGAGCTGAATTATCATATTCAATCGCCTTGGCATCAGGGTTTTCACCAGCACTCTGTGTATCTACAATATTTCCTTGATTATCTATATAACCTATTAAATTTTCACTCAAAATCTACCTTTATCTTCTCCTGAACTACGTATCAGGTGGAATGTTTTTAAATTCGCATATTATATCTCTTAAGAGGTTAATTTTAGATATTGTGATAAAATTATGTTTATATAAAATTTAAGGAATAATTTATGGAACTATTTGGAACTGATGGGGTAAGAGGTTTAGCAGGAGACAAACTAGATGCTTTTACTGTTATGAGACTAGCAATGGCAGCAGGAATACACTTTAGAAAAACAGCAAAAACAAATAAAATATTAGTAGGAAAAGATACAAGACGCTCAGGGTATATGATAGAGAATGCTTTGGTTTCAGGATTAACTGCCGTGGGTTATGATGTAGTACAAGTAGGGCCACTTCCAACTCCTGCTATAGCATTTTTAACAGAGAATATGCGTTGTGATGCAGGAATTATGATAACAGCTAGTCACAATCCATTTTATGATAATGGTATAAAATTTTTTAACTGTAATGGAGATAAACTAGAGGCAGAAGCAGAAGCAGAGATAGAGTCTATTTTTGATGATAATGAGAGAATAGAGGAGGCATTTGCTATAAAAAAATCTATCGGACAATCTAAACGAATTGATGATGTAATTGGACGATATATTGTTTTGATTAAAAACTCATTTCCAAGAGGCGTATCTTTGGTAGGAAAACGTATTGTTATAGATTGTGCTAATGGAGCTTCCTACAATGTTGCACCTACAGTTTTTAGAGAACTAGGGGCTGATGTTATTGTACTCTCCAATGAACCTGATGGATTTAATATCAATACCAATTGTGGCGCTATGCACCCTGAGATGTTAACACAAAAGGTACTAGAGACAAGAGCTGATATAGGTATTGCACTTGATGGAGATGCAGACAGAATAGTAGTAGTAGATGAGAACGGTGAAGTGGTTGATGGAGATAAACTGATTGGTGCATTGGCTGTACATCTCAAAAAGGAGAATAAACTATCTTCAAAATCTATAGTAGCTACTGTGATGAGTAACCAAGGTTTAGAGGAGTATCTAGGAGATAATGGATTACAACTTAAACGAAGTGATGTAGGAGATAAAAATGTTCTCTCTATTATGAAAAAATCAAACTCAAACTTTGGTGGCGAACAGAGTGGTCATGTTATATTCTCAGATTTTGCTAAAACAGGAGATGGTATACTAACAGCTCTTCAAACACTTGCATATATTATATCTATAGATAAGAAAACAAGTGAAGCTTTTGATGTTTTTAAACTCCATCCACAACTTCAAAAGAATATTCAAATATCCAAAAAAATCTCTATCAATAAAATTAAAGGTGCAAAAGAGCTTCTAGCTAGGATTGAAAAAGCAGATATGCGTCATCTTGTAAGATACTCGGGAACAGAAAACCTCATTCGTATACTAATAGAGGGGAAAGATAAGAAACTACTAAATGATATGATGAAAGAGGCTACTATTTTCTTTACAAAGGAACTTGCATAATGACTAGAAATATTATAATTTTTTTGATAATTGCTATTGGTACATTTATAATTGACCATAACATTAAACTTTGGGCTATGGATTCAGTTAATGGAGTAGAGTATTCTATGATTATGAAAGGCTCATGTATCAACTTAGAACTCTATTATAATAAAGGTGTAGCATTCTCAATGCTCTCTTTTATTGGAGATAATCTTAAATGGGTGCAATTAACTCTTGTTATAACTGTTCTAGCTTATGTTATATATGAGAGATATCTAAACAGATATGCCATTGCATTAGGACTAATAGTAGGAGGAGCATTTGGAAATATTTATGACCGTTTTACACAAGAGGGTGTAGTAGACTATATCGCTTGGCATTGTGGTTTTGATTTTGCTATCTTTAACTATGCTGATGTGATGATAGATTTAGGAGTTGCTATTATTCTGATTCAGACTTTTTTAATAAATAGAAAAGAGAAAAAAAGATATTTTTGATATTTAATATGGCTTTAAATTAAGCTTTTACTCATACTCACGTAGACCGTAGGTATGAGAGTATCTACCTTTAGTTTAAAAAGAGTAACCTACACCAAAGTATCCTATAGAGGTCTCCATACCAAACTTCATTTTAAACATATCTAACATCTCTGAACTAATCTCTGTTCCACTAATATCAATTGCCATTTTACCCATATCCCATTTTGAGTATTTATACCCTAATGTCGCATATATTCTAGGACTTAATGTGAACCATCCCCATTTATACTGCTCTGTAAATGGTGTAAAATAGAGACCCAAATTATACTCTTGAAATGTTCCATCTACAGAAAAATCTGAATGAGCATAATCATTTTTTATCTTTCCTGTTTGATATGCATATGTAGCTGTACCATATACTGATATATTTTTGGTTAAAGATTTTTGAAGATTTATAGCAGGTCCTATCTTGTAGGTGCTTATCTCTGTTTTACTATCATCAAACATATCTTTTGCATCTTTAATCTCATCTATATGGTCAAGAATAAATCCTAAACTAGGTGTTGAATCATCACTCTTTGTCGCATCTATCCAAGGCATAGATATCCCTAAAAGTACTCCCACCCCTAAGAAGTTATCCTCATTTTTATGAATAACATCATATCCTAATTGGAAATTAACATCTAACCCTTTCATCCGATACTCCATCTCTGGAATAGTTGCAGGTGAGTTTGTTGGCAAAAAGCTATTGAAATCAGAAGCAAAATTATTATATGTATGTTGTGCTTGTCGTAGTACTTTTGAGTCATACCATGTTAAATCATATCCATAATAGATATTACTCATCATATTAGTGTGTCTATCAACTAAACTATAGGTAGAGACATCTGTACTAATCTCCCCTGTAAGTCCTAAAAACCCACCCTCCATACTAAAGTCTCCTGACCCATACTCTAGTTCAAATGCATTTATAGTTGATGATAGTCCCAACAAGATAAGTGACAGTTTTGTAATTGTTTTCATGATAAATTACCCCCTTATTTATAAGTGTTTTATATAATAAGTATAGTTTGGTAAAATAAATAAAAGTTTATATCTGAATATATTCAATAATATTTATTAAAAAATATATTTATTGTTACTAGATTTCTTCTATTATTTACTTTTTTACCTTTTTATCTTTAAAATTAAAAAATTATCTGTCTCTGATACTTTTTCAAAATAGTCATGGTTATAATTATTAAATACTAAAGCTTGAACTAAAAATGAGTTAAACATCTTATCTTTTAGTAATAAAGTTTTTCCTTCATATATCACAATATTTGAGCCATTAGAAACTATGTAGTTTTTTTCAAATTTTATCTTATGATTTTCAATAATAGATATTTTTTTAACTTTCATATTTCCAACTTTTGAGATAATTTCACCTTTTTGAAGGTTGATAGTAAAGTCATTAGTATATAACATATTTTGAGAAGCTTTATATTTTTTATTTAGATATCCCATATTTATAAATTTACTACTATAACTTTTTCCAGTTTTTAGATTTAGATTAGAAAAAGATTCAATAGTACCTAATGAATGTAGCATATATTTATGAAGTACAATATAGATATCTCTATTAGAAACAGGAAGTTTAAAATTCTCCTTTTTTAACTCATCTAAATAGCTCATAGAGTAGTTTTGAGCAAAATAATCCATTACCTTTGGAATACCTTTGTCTAAGCCTTCCTTATATTTATCTACAAAGAAAACAGAAGCATTTTTAGTAAATATTTGCTTATCACTTAATAATATTTTTGAGACTATAAAGTTATCTTCTTGATGTTTACCATTGTCAATTAAGGTATTATTTGTATTAGTATAGTACCAAAGTAACCAACCATAATCCCACCATGTCATAATAAAGTCATCTTTTTTAAGTGTTGATTTTAACTCGTCTAACTTTTTTATATCATC
>Ga0256827_10002508_pt1 | contig 11794 bp, 10 predicted proteins | sample CV84metaG_FD_185977 | JGI IMG/M metagenome (GOLD analysis project Ga0256827, IMG submission 185977) | Hydrothermal vent microbial communities from East Pacific Rise, Pacific Ocean - CV84 | ecosystem: Environmental > Aquatic > Marine > Hydrothermal vents | place: Pacific Ocean: East Pacific Rise... | reverse complement strand
TATCACCCCAGGTAATCTTCTTGCCTCGGATATTTCCCTGCGCCAATACCTTTTTGGTATCGTCGTCATATCCCCATCCCTGCCAAGGCTCCGGCGTAAAGACACCGATGTACTTGAGAATTCTCATCGAAGGGACACCATAGACCATCATCTGGCCCGACTGCCCTCCCGAACTGAATATGAGATACTTATCGCGTCCGCCACTCGGCGTATAGGTTTTTGCCGCTGCAAGCAAATCAGCCTGGCTTAGACCACGCTCCTTCATTATTTTGTCAAGCTCGCCACTCGCCGCAGATGCAAATGTCGTTGCAACACATGCACCTACTGCCAAGCCGATAAGCTTTTTTTGTAAGCTAACCATTCTTTCTCCTTTATATAAGTTGCTCCGATTATAAGCATAAGCGATTTTCTATTAGTTCTCCTTGATATACATCAATTTTAAGGAAAATTTCAGTCGAAAACGTCAAATAATTAACATATGCTTAACACTTCTGTGTTATTTGTCGATTTTCCTAAATTATTTTGGCCACGGGAAAGCGACCGCATCTGTCTGACAGATGCGGTCGATCAGAAGAGATATTGAAAAGTCTATATTTAAAATGAATATTTCACATTGGCATAGATATATCGCCCTGGATCATTCATCAGCATCACTTCGCCCACACCGCCACTGATCAGTGTCAAATCCTGATAAGTATTGGATACAGCATAGGTTTTGTCGAAGAGATTGTCGGCACCCAGTGTCAACTCCAAAGAATCGAAGAAATTTTTTGTCGCCTTCAGATTGACGATACCCCAGCCTGCCAATACCTGTTCACCGTTCTCGTAGTCCACATTGTCCCAACGGTGCACTGCGACGAATTCGGCTTTGATATTTGCCGTGTCGTCATAGTCGTAGTTGATCGCGGCTGTCAGTTTCATGGGCGGGATCTCCGGCATATTGGTACCCGTCTGACCACTTAACGGATCATCCTTTTTGCCTCTCTGGTAGGCAAGTCCATAATCGAAATAGATCGAATCGGTTGCAATATAGGTTCCGCTTAACTCGAAGCCGTAAATAGCAGCATCCATATTTTCATAGCGGTTGATCATCCTGTCGGCATTGTAAAAAATGAAGTTGCCCAGTTTGCTATAAAAGAGTTTAGCTTCCACCGTAGCATTCTCGAACTCTCTCTTCACACCCAGGTCCACCTCCGTATTGGTCACCAGATCCAGATCGGGCGTTCCAAGTACTTTACCCGCTTTCTGAAAATAGAGCTCTTTACCGTCAGGAACCCTTGAAGAGCGCCCGATACCCAGGTAGATCTTGCTCTTCCTGTCCAGTGCATAGGTGCCCAGGATAAAGCCGTTGAGTGCGTTGTAATCATTCTCCCGGAGCATACCCTCAGGCGTGACGGAAGTATCATCATAACGCAAACCCAGATTGAGGGTGAATTTCTCCAACGTGATCTTGTCTTCGGCAAAAAAAGCGATATTTTGGGTATCGACATCCGGGATACTTACGCCCTTGTACACATCGTTGAGACCGTAGTAGGCTCCGTTCCAATTACGCAGGCTCGAATCGATACCTACAGTGATCTCATGATTGTCCAGATCAAAACGGTTTTTGATCGATGCCCCGCGGGTAGCAGTTGTCAACCAGTTTTTCATCGGTTTTACATTGGAGATTTTTCTATAGAAGTTATCCATAGGGTGATCGACATCCGATTTATAAATTTGAATGTCAAGTCGTTTCGAATAGTGTCCCAGATCTCTGACCGTATACTCGAGGTTATAGATATTGGAGTTGTCGTAGAGGGCATCCATTGGGGTACTGGGATAAAGAATATCGTCACTTCTGTTTCCCGTATAGCTGAGTCTGAGCTGCTGAGTATCCGTAAGGTCCCAGAATATCTTCGCCATCGCTGTCTTTTTGGTAAAGGCATCCATGTCACTATATTGGGATTTATAGGCCTGCGTTTCAAGTCTCTTGTCATGCTCGGGATTACCGTTGAGATTTTTGGTGATATAATTATTGACTTGCTGATAGAAGTTGTTGCCATCTCCATCCTCATACTGTCCGCCACGTTCACCGGAGATACTCACCAGAAATCTGACCGTGTCGAATCCACCACTCGCCATTGCGGAGGCCTTTTTGTAACTCCAGCTGCCAAAATTGAGCCCGATATCACCCGAGAACTCCTTGGTCGGTTTGCGCGTCTCAACCTTGACATCGGCACTGAGCGCTCCGAAATTCTCTATATCGTACGGACCATCATCGATGGTGATATAGTCGATATTGTTCGCCAACACATGTGAGATCGGGGGATCCATCCGGTTAGGACAGGCGCCATAGACTTTTGCACCATCGATCGTCACATTGATATTGTCTTTCTTCTGCCCTCTGACAATGATATCATTGGCGATACCGCTTCTTCGTACCAGTGATACACTTGGCGACTGCTTCATGAGGGCATCAGCCACATCGGCGGATTTGATATCCTCTCCACTGACATTTTCGATCACTTCCGTATCGACCTGGCTCTCCACATCGATCGTGCCAAGCTCCGCTTCTGCGGCAAAAAGGGTTGAGGCACAAACTATGGATAGATAGAGTGCTTTCTTCATCTTCTCTTCCTTGTTTTTGATTTACGAGATCACATTATGAGTATGGTTTGTTAAATCGGTGTTAAGAAGTGTGTTTCCTTATTTCTTTAAGTGATAATTCAGAGTCAATGTTACATTCATCGGAAGTGAAGCACCTCTGGTTGACACAGGAAAGGATCTCTTGACAGCGAATCTTGCAGAATTGGCAAAAACTCTTGGACCTTTCACTGATATATTGGAGACTTTGCCGGCTGACGTAATATGAAAATGGACTTTTACCCGTCCCTGCATCCCTCGTTTTCTGGCAATACGCGGATAGACTTTATTGCTGTCAATTTTGTCTTTGAGTCTTCTCAGAAATCGACTGTTTCCTCCGCTCCTTCTTCCGGTGTTATGTCGAAGATGGCTCTTTGTTCCCCTCTGACCAACCGAAGCATGATAACTGTGGGCGGTTTTATGTACCTTCTTTATATGCTTTGTCTTTTTTGTAACCGGCTTGGGCTTCTTCGGGGGAATGACTTTCTTCTTTTCGGGTTTCGTGATCGGGACAGAAACCGGTTCCCTGACAATGGAAGCTTCTTCTATCACTTCTTGCTCGGGGGGTTTTCGTTCAATAGTTTCTTCCGGTATCTCCGGTATCGTCAACTGTTCCTGCTCTATCTCCTCAGGTTCGACAACAGGAGTCTCTACCGGTTCGGTCTCCTTGACGAACTCACTCAGATCCAAAGAAATTTCATCGGTATTCACTGGAGGAGAAGAGAGTGTGACAGCAGAGAAATAGTGATGCAACAACCATGCAGAAAGCAGATAGATAAATAGTGTGATCAAAAGAGAGAATAGATCCCGGTTTGTCTGTCTGGCCAATAGTTGCATATGGATCTCTTACAATCATCTTCCCAAAACCATCTCTTGCAAAATCTAAGGGGGCTTTGCGATCATTGCCATACTTCATTATATGACAACAGTGTGACGAGAGGCTCTCTTTTGGGATAGAGCAGTATGACAAAGAAGTGTTAATTGTGTGTTAAGATCTGTTTCAAATCCAACTTTACTGTCGTGCCTCTGCCGGGTTCCGATAAGATCACGATCCCGATACCCGCCTCATCACAATAGGACTTGACCAGTGCCAGACCGATCCCCTCCCCCTTTTTGCTTGCATCGGACTGATAATAGCGTTCGAAGATCTTCACGATCTCGGCTTCACTCATTCCGATGCCCTCGTCCCGGATCAGCATCATCTCTCCCGCGGTAGAGATCGTGATGGGGGATCTTTTATCACTATACTTCATGGCATTTCCCAGAAGATTGTCTATCATCTGTTCAAAACCGATCTTGTCGGCGAACAGAGTAACATTGGAAACTTTAAGTACAAAAGGATTCCTGCCGAGTTCTGCGAGTACCTCTATCCTCTCTTCGAGTAGTGCCAAAAGCGGAAAGTACTCTTTTTCCACATTGTAGATCTCCTTGTTGATGGTATAGGACAGTTCACCGTAAAGCCGCTTCAGTCGGACGGAGGCGGCATCTATTCTGTCGAGACGCTTCTGTGTCTTTTCGTCAGCGTGCGCCTTTTTCAACATTTTCGTATTGGCTTCGATCGTAGAGACAGGGAGATTCAACTCATGCAGTATCTCTTTGCTCAGATGGGAAAATTTGGCATCCATCTCACGTTTGGGAGCCAGAAGATCGCTTGATAATATATAGCCAAGAATGATTGCCGTTACCATAATACCCGCCGAACCGATCAAAAAATTCGTTTCACTAAACCCATTGACGGACAAAAACCAATACAGCAGGCCCAACAACAAAAGTATACTCAAAAGGTATACGAGTGCTGCATAGACAAGGCTGGCTCTGTGGCGTGCAGTTTGTCTTGGCATCTACGACTCCTGCCTGGACATGATGAAACGGTAGCCGATCCCGCGGACATTCTCTATCGCTTCGGGGAAAAGTTTTTTCAATTTCGTGATATAGACACGTATGGAACCTTCACTCGCCTCCTGGCTTGCAGACCAAAGCCGATCTTTGATCTCGTCGGAGGTGACGATATTACCCTGCGAAGCGATCAGCAGTAACAGAAGCGTAACCACCTTGGCGGGGAGTTCGATCTCCTCATTGTTTTTGTAGAGTTTTTTCTTTTTGTTGTCCAGCCTGTACTCGCCCAGTACGATCTCTTCGCTACGCACTTGCCTTCTCAGTACCGCATCGATACGCAGCAGGAGTTCATCCAGATCGACCGGCTTTTTCAGATAGTCATCCGCTCCCGCTATGAAACCCTCTTTGAGTGAATTCTTATCTTCTCTCGATGTAATAAAGATGGTCGGAGTGGTATCCCCGCTCTCACGAAGTTTTCTAAGTAGATCGAAGCCACTTTCGTAAGGAAGATTGACATCAAAGAGATAGAGATCGAATTTGTACTCGAAGCAAAGATCGAGTGCTGTATAGGGATCAAGTGCATAGTGCAGCCTGTATCCCTCCTCTTCAAGGAAATCCTGAAGTGTTTCATTGAAGAGCTTATCATCTTCGAGCAGGAGGATCGTGGCTGACATCGCTACATCAGCATCCCGCCATTGACCTTCAACGTCTCGCCAGTAATATAACTTGCATGATCTGACAGCAGGAACGCAACAGCCTCGGCTACCTCTCTGGGTTCACCAAAACGCCCCAGTGGGATCTTCGCCACGAATGCCTCCTTGACCTCATCCTTCAGAATATCTGTCATCTCGGTAGCAATGAAACCCGGTGTAACGGAATTGAAACGGATACCTCTTGGTGCCGCTTCCATTGCAAACGATTTGGTCATCGCAATGGTACCGCCTTTACTCGCTGCATAGTTGGTCTGTCCTGCATTGCCTGTTTCGCCGACGATGGAAGCGATATTGACTACCGAACCGAAACGCTTTTTTCCCATTGTCTTGACCGCTTCGCGACATCCGATAAAAGTCGATTTGAGATTGGCTTCGATCACGGACATGAAATCCGCCTCTTTCATTCTCATGGCCAACTTGTCATTGGTGATACCGGCATTATTGACCAGATAACTCAACTCTCCGTCCGCCTGGACGATCTGTTTGACAGCATCCACGAATGCGTGCTCGTCACTCACGTCAAAACCGATACTCTCCGCCTCTCCACCACCTGTAACGATACTCTCCTTGACGGCGGAGGCCTCCGCTTCTCCACTGCGATAGTTGACCCATACCTTTAGGCCCATTCCCCCCAAAGTTCTAGCGATTTCCGCTCCGATTCCTCTGCTCGCACCGGTGACCAGTACGTTTTTCCCTGTAAATTTCATTCGATCCCTCCCTTTTTAAATTACCTAATTTTTCTGCGCCCGACTACTTCGCATCAAAACCCGTAGGTCGGAGTGTCCCCACTCCGACACTCCTTTTACATTCCTCTCACCCTCTCTACGTTACGTCATCTGCTTTTTGTTGTCGGAGTCAGGGGACTCCAACCTACAGCCTGTAACGCACACCATGCCGCTTTCAACTCATTTCGGGCCGCAGGTGAAGAGCTTGTCCTTGATACGGTCGAACTCTTCGTAGTCTCTGTCCGTGAATGTATCGGAGTAGATAATATGGTTCAGCTGCTCCATGATGTGCATTTTGCTCAATTGATCGTTGCACAAAGCCTCGTTGATAACGTTCAAATGCTCATCCAGATCATACTTTTCTGTAATCGCCTTATGCAGAAACATTTTGGCCTCCTCTGGATCGCAGTCGAAATCCTGCTTCATCATTTTACAAAAAAGAGGTGCCTCTTTCTCCACATCCCGGTTATCCATTTTGATCATATGGGCAAGCAGAGTAGCGACTGATTGTTTGATTCTCTTTTCCATCCCGACACCCTTTCTGGATTCTTATTTCATTTTCTCTATCATAATCATAGTGAATAAACAGTAAATAGTCAACCAAAACTATATCAGCGGCTCGTCCATCTCTTCCGGGATCGGCAATCCCATCAGTTTCAAGACGGTTGGCGCGATATTGTTCAACCCTTTGTCCTCTTTGACATGGTCGACTCCATGTGCGAGAATATAGCACCAGACATCGCCGACAGTATGATTGGTCAATATATGGCCCTCGGCATCTTTCATCTCCTCACAATTTCCATGGTCAGAGGTGATGATCACATCGTAGTCATCCTCTTTTGCTTTCTCGAGGATCTTTCCCAGTTCCGTATCGACCGCATGTACCGCCTTTTTGGCCGCTTCAAAATTCCCTGTATGTCCTACCATATCTCCATTGGCGAAGTTGACGACAACAAAATCATAGGCTTCGTCCATAGCCTTGCGTACCGCTTCACCCACTTCCGGTGCACTCATCTCCGGCTTCAAGTCATAGGTTTTGACACTGGGACTGGGAATCAGCACCCTGCTCTCTCCGGGATACGGCTCTTCGATACCGCCATTGAAAAAGAAGGTGACATGTGCATATTTCTCCGTCTCAGCCGTATGCAGCTGCGTGAGTCCTGCCCTGCTGATCACTTCCGCCAATGTATTTTTGGGCGCCTCTTTCGGGAAGAGTACCGGATAGGGGAAGCTGGCGTCATACTGTGTCATGGTAGCGATATGCAGGGGGATGAATTTTCTCTCAAACTCGGAAAAGTTCTCATCGCCCAGTGCTGTTGTGATCTCACGTACCCTGTCACTTCTGAAGTTCATCATGATCACGGCATCGCCCTCCTTCATCCCTCCGTATCCTTCGAAGGCCGTCGGCTCGATGAACTCATCCGTCTCCTCCTTGGCATAGCTCGCATCGATATAGGCTTCAGGACTCAGATCCGTTGTCGGTTCCGCCTCCGCTATTGCACGGTACCCGCGCTCCACTCTCTCCCAACGATTATCTCTATCCATCGTGTAGAAACGTCCGCCTATCGTTGCGATATGGATAGCTTCGTCACAGATCGCTTCGATCTGCTTGAGATAGGTTTTGCTCGAAGTGGGACTGACGTCGCGGCCATCCGTGATCAGGTGCAAAAAGACTTTTTTGCCTCTCCTTTTGGCCAGCTTGGCAAAGCCGATGATGTGGTCGATATGTGAATGGACACCCCCGTCACTCATCAAGCCGATGAGATGTACACGCCCACTCTCCTCGAGCGTCTCCCTGAGTGCTTTATTCTCCTCGACACTTCCGTCATCCAGAGCGAGAGAGATCTTGACGAGGTCCTGATAGAGTATCCTGCCGCTTCCTATCGTCATATGCCCCACTTCGGAGTTCCCCATCTGCCCTTCCGGGAGTCCTACGCTCAAACCGGAGGTATGGATCAGCGCTTTGGGAGCTTCCCGAAGCAGCTTCTCATAGGTCGGTTTATTCGCGTCTTTGAATGCATTACATACACTGTTGGGCTTGCACCCGATGCCGTCCGTGATCACCAAAAGCGTTTTTTGAATTGCCATCCTTTGCCATCCTTACTTAATTAAAATCATTGTAGAATATTCACCATCATTTATATTTATGAAGGCAGCTTTCTATGTTGTATGCATTATATCAGCTTTTTGATATCAATCTCTTTTCTTATATTACTGTTCGTGCAGGTTTCGGTTTTATTATCGCCTTCATATTGACACTCTATCTTTTTCCTCGCTACATCGCCTGGGCCCATGCCAAAAATGCGAATCAGCCCATCAATAAATATGTCCCTGCACATGACGGCAAACAGCACACTCCCACGATGGGAGGTGCCGTCTTTCTGCTCTCGATCGTCGTTGCTGTACTGATCACGGCCAATCTGGCAAATATGTATATCCTTGCCGGCCTTGTATCTATCGTAGGGTTTGGTTTGATCGGTCTCAAAGACGATTTGGGAAAGGTGATCTCTGGTGACAATCTGGAGGGTTTGACCCCCAGAAGCAAGCTTCTCCTCCAACTCGTCGTCGGATCGGCGGTTATAGGAATATTGATCTATGGAGGATTTCCGACAACCTTCTATGTGCCCTTCGTAAAAACACCTCTCTTCGATATGGGTTATTTCGCTATCCCCTTCTGGCTGCTGCTTTTCCTGGCTGCCAGCAATGCCGTCAACCTTACCGACGGTCTCGACGGCCTGGCCACCATACCCTCCGTCATCGCACTGGGTTCCCTGGGTATGATCGCCTACGTGACAGGCCATGCGATCATCAGCCACTACCTTTTGGTGCCCCATATCAATGGAGTAGGAGAAGCCACGATCCTGGCTGCCAGTTTCGCAGGGGGGCTGCTTGGCTTCCTCTGGTACAACTGCTATCCCGCCGAACTCTTCATGGGTGATACCGGCAGCCTCTCGGTCGGAGGCATTCTGGCATACCTGGCGATACTCGGCAAGAGCGAAGTGCTGCTTCTCCTGATCGGTTTTATTTTCGTCGTCGAAACGCTCTCGGTCATTATCCAAGTCCTCAGTTTTAAAATACGGGGCAAGAGAGTCTTTCTCATGGCGCCGATCCACCACCATTTCGAGCTCAAGCACTGGGCCGAGAACAAGATCATCGTCCGCTTCTGGATGATTGCGCTGATCAGCAATGTTATCGCACTTGTTTCATTCAAGTTCAGATAGTCGCACAGCGCAGCTGGGCGAATGAATGATTAATAGTGAATAATGAATAATTTTGGTATGCTTTCCTCCAGAAAGCTTTTGATTTGAGAGGTAGTTTTGAATTTGCTTGATACAAAAAGTTTCGACTTTTCTGTCAGGATCGTCAAACTGAACAAATATCTACAGCAGACGCACAATGAATTCGTGCTTTCCAGGCAACTCCTTCGCTCAGGAACTGCTGTCGGTGCCCTGATCGCCGAAGCACAATATGCACAATCAAAAGCCGATTTTATCCACAAACTCCAAGTCAGTCTGAAAGAAGCGAACGAAACACGCTATTGGTTGCGTCTTCTCCATGCATGCGACTATCTGTCCGATAAAATGTTCCATCATATTCTGGAAGATACAGAAAGTCTCATCAAACTCCTGACCAGCAGTATCAACACAAGCAAAAAGAGGTTACATGCAAAATAAACAAAAGTGGAGCCACCGCACCACATACCCACATCATTCATCATTCATCATTCATCATTCACTTGAACCCCTCCATCATTCATCATTCATCATTCATCATTCACTTGAACCCCTCCATCATTCATCATTCATCATTCATCATTCATTTGAACCCCTCCATCATTCATCATTCATCATTCATCATTCATCTGACAAGCTCCCTGGGAGCTTGTCATGACTCCTTCTCTCTTCGGCTATGGCATCACTACCAGAGCGATCGCACACAGGTTGGGTGGAGGGTGTACCTTTTTTGACGACAAAGTGCTCAAGCCTTTTACCGATGATGAGGGCAACCGGATCCTTCCTTCGCATCTCTTCGATCCGGATGCCAGTGAGCTGGAGATCACGACTCCCAGCCTCAAACCGGACCATCCTCTGATCCGCTCGGCCAAACATCTGTTGAGCGAGTACGATTACATTCTGGCTTCGGAACACTCTCCGCTCTTTGACGACTCAGGGAAAAAGCCTCCGTTCACTGTCTGGATCAGCGGCACGAACGGCAAAACGACGACGACGCAGATGCTCACCCATCTACTCGAAAAACATGGTGGAGTCGCGGGCGGCAATATCGGCACGCCATTGGCGGCACTCGACCCTGACACACCGATCTGGGTCCTGGAGTCCAGCTCCTACGCACTGCACTATACGAGAAAGGCATCGCCGGGTATCTATCTGCTGCTTCCCATCACCCCGGATCATCTCGACTGGCATGGTACGGAAGAGGCCTACGAAAGCGACAAACTCCGCCCTCTCCTGACGATGAGAGAGGGAGAGTTGGCACTCGTCCCCAAAGGCCTGAATCTTCCCCGGACCGATGCCTTTGTCGTCGAATACGACAGCATGGACTTCATCGCGAACTATTTCGATATCGATCCCGACCGGATCCGTTTCAAGGCTGCCTTCCTCGAAGATGCGATGCTGGCACTGGCGATCACCCGTGTACTCTTCGATGAGGTGGATTATGATCTGATCAATCGCTTTCAGATGGATGTGAACAGACAGCAGGAGTTCCGTGACTCTCGAGGCAGACTCTGGGTCAACGACACCAAAGCTACCAACATCGATGCGGCCATCCAGGCGATCAAAGCCTACGACGACCACCCTATCCATATCATCGTCGGCGGAGACGACAAGGGTGTCGACCTGCATCCTCTCTTCGAGCAGATGAAGACGGCGAAGCTGACACTCTACACGATAGGTGCCAACAACGACCGGCTTCTGGAGCTGGCCAAAGCGTTCGATATTCCTGCGGTCGAGGCGAATACTCTCGAAAAAGCGGTAGCGCTCATAGATCGAAATATGCAGCAAGACGATGTCGGCCTTCTCTCACCCGCCGCCGCCAGTTTCGACCAGTTCGACAACTACGCCCAAAGAGGAGCGATTTTCATGCAAAAAGTCAAAGAGTTAAGAGATATTTAAAATTAAATTGCTATAATTCTGCTCACCCAAATATGGCTCCATAGCTCAGTTGGTAGAGCAAAGGATTGAAAATCCTTGTGTCGGCGGTTCGATTCCGTCTGGCGCCACCACTTATCGAATCTTTCCAATCATCCATAAATTCATTATCGATATAATTCCAAAAGCCCGATCAAAAGGTCCAGCAATGCAAAATCGTTATGCAGGCGACATTGGTGACTACAGCAAATTCATCCTGTTGAAAAAACTCTTCGGGAACAAAAGGATCGGATTGAATTGGTATCTCTATCCCGATGAACATCACAATAACGACGGAAAGCATATCTCTTATCACTACGAAAACGACTATGGCATCCTGAAAATATTACGGGAGTCGGCTCATAGTGACAGCGATAGAAATATCGCCTACCTGGAGAGGAGACTTCGCGAGCAGAAGATCTTCGAAGATATCGTCTATTTCAACGAGTGCATCGAAAATAGCGAGGGAGACGAAAACAGAGCAAACTACAGGGAAAAGTGGTTTGCACGATCTCTTGCCTGTTTCGGAGATCAAAAAAGAGAGGTCGTTTTTGTCGACCCCGACAATGGCCTGCAGGTGCCATCCATTCCCGGTACCGGCAGGAGCAAAGCCGGAAAATACGTCTTTTATCACGAGCTCGAAAAGCTGCTGGGGATGGAGGGTCTGGAGACACTCATCATCTATCAGCACTACAGGAGAGTGGTCTCCTTTAGAGAGAAGATCCTCGACGAGGTCAAGAGAAACTTATCC
>Ga0256827_10002507_pt1 | contig 11796 bp, 6 predicted proteins | sample CV84metaG_FD_185977 | JGI IMG/M metagenome (GOLD analysis project Ga0256827, IMG submission 185977) | Hydrothermal vent microbial communities from East Pacific Rise, Pacific Ocean - CV84 | ecosystem: Environmental > Aquatic > Marine > Hydrothermal vents | place: Pacific Ocean: East Pacific Rise... | reverse complement strand
AATAGCGATATGCTAAAAAGTGTTTTGGATCCTGATTATAAACAAAACATAAGTTTAAATAATAGCGAAGTGATGCCGGAAAACGCTGCCTATTCATTCTCTATTCATAAGCATAAACTCGGAATGGGGCAAGCGACCTATTCGCATATACGTATTTTCGATATCAATGTGTTTAATAAAGATTTGGGGTATCTGTTGAAACAATTCTTTGGCATCAATAAATCGAGAATTCTTTGTCAGGATAGCATATTGTTAAAAACAACATACGATTTAAGATTAGAAGCAGATAAATCCTTGACATCGGCTCAAAATATGAGGGGAATGTTGCAATATCTAATAAAACAACAGCTGCATATTGCTATTCACGATACCATCAAGGATACTATTATGAATATGATTGAAATTGATAATCGCTTGCTTTTAGAGAATAACAGAACCGCAAGTATAGGTTTTGGAACCACAGTTCGGTATGATAATTGGGAAGCCAAGGGTGCTACTTTAAAGGATGTAAAAGATTTTTTGGAGAATAATTATCACGTTTTAATTGATGTATACCCGGATCATCAGGATCGTTATAATTTCATTATTCCCATGTCGGATTTCGAAAAAGCCAAAGAAGTATTGAAAAAAGACTATGGGATAAAAATCGTTCCTGAGCAAAGAAAAGTACTGTTTTGGGAAATTAATAAAACAGAATAGAAGACTTATGTTATTTTTGTGGTATTAATGAGGTCCATGAAAAGATTTTTAAGCAGCTTTCAGTTTATCAAGGAGATTTATCCGTTTTATTTAATACTCCTTGTATTTATCCCTATGGCTGTTGGTTTTATTATCGATTCTGAATTAATAGATAGCAGATATATCATCATCAACCTGATATGGATGCCTTTATTTACCATCCCTTTCATTCTTTTAAGAAAGAGAATTATTTACTTATTCTCCAGTGTTCTGTTTTTCATTATTGGTTTTGTTCAAATAGTACATTGGGTGATATTAAAAGGGCCTATCACCATCACCAGCCTTTTGGTAATTTCCAATACCAATATACAAGAGGCCTTGGGTTTTTTCGATTTAAAAGCCAGTTATTGGCTGATACTTTTAGTTCCCTATGTCTATATTTTTATTCTTTCCTTGAAAACACCTAAGCTATCAGGTTTTACTTCGGCAAAATATTATACTCTTGGATTTGTATTAGTGGTTTCGGTGGTTTTTATTTCTGAGAATGCTATTCACGGAAGGCTGATAAGAAAAGGAGCTCCCCAGATGCTCAAACTTGTTTATTCATTTATCGATGAATTGAGTTTATACCGTGAAGCCTCACAAGAAACACATCCACGTCATATTGAAGCCAAAGCGGCTTTTAAAGCCGATAAACAAACTTTTGTCTTGATTCTTGGTGAATCCCTCAGCAGAAAACATATGGGCCTCTATGCTTATTATCGCAATAATAACCCCCAACTAAGTAAACGAAACGATTTAGTGGTTTATCAGGATGTGGTTTCACCTTATTCCAATACCTTGAATTCTGTATTAACAATTCTTACAGAATCGAATTTAGAACATAAAATAAGCTTTGACAAGAGCATTGATATTATCGATATATTTCATTCGGCAGGTTTTAAAACCTATTGGCTTTCCAATCAATCACCCATTGGTATTTGGGACAATATGGTAACGGTTTTTGCCAAGAAAGCCGATGATTATAAGTTTGTAAATATTTCCAGTAATTCCTCTTTCGAGGCAACAATGCTTACTTCCTACGATTCGAAGCTTTTTCGGCCCTTTGCAAATGCATTAAAAGAAGATATTGATAAAAAGCTGATTATTCTTCATCTTATGGGGAGTCATTCAAAATACTCGAAAAGATACCCCCGGGATTTCGATGTGTATAAAGGCTCCACCGATAGAGAACAAACCATTGCCGAATACGATAATTCGGTTTTGTATAACGATTTTATTGTGGATAGCTTGATAGATATCCTACAGGCTTCCGACGTGCTTAATAGAGCTATGAATTCCCTGATATATTTATCGGATCATGCCGAAAATGTTTACGATGAAATGGATAGGGTAGGCCATGATTATTCAAATATTTTGCCCAAGTCAAATGTGGAGATTCCTTTTGTTATTTGGCTTTCTCAGGCATATCGGGAAATGGATACCACCAGGACAAATCGTATTGTTCATCATCGAAACAGGCCATTTGTAAGCGATGATTTATTTCATTGTATAATGGATATCAATGCCATTGAGAGCCCGTACTTTATTAAGGAAAGAAGTGTTTTTCATGCCGATTTTAATGATAAACGCGTTCGGATATTAGAGGATGCCAGAGATTATGATAAAAAATAAAACCAGGAAATAATAGCAAATATGCGCATTCAAGAGATTGATACGGTTAAATTAAATACCAGACAAATGAAAATCAAATGGAGTTTATTATTGGGCTTTATTCTAATTTTCAATTTAGGATTGAGCTCGCAAAACAAGCCACTTACTAAAATTGCTTGTATTGGAAATAGCATTACTTATGGTGCATACATAAAAGACAGAATAAAAAATTCTTATCCGGCTCAATTGGGTCAAATGCTTGGTGAGGCATATATGGTAAGAAATTACGGTCATAATGGAAGAACCATGCTGACGAAAGGGGATTTACCATATATGTATGAAGAGCAGTTTTTTGATGCCATAGATTGGAATCCGGATATCGTTATCATTAAATTGGGCAGCAACGATGCCAAAGCAAAAAACTGGAAATATGCCTCGGAGTTTGAGTCGGACTATCAAACAATGATCAATGCCTTCGATACGCTTTCCTCTCATCCTAAAATCTATCTATCTACTACGGTTCCTGTTTTTAAGGAAGGAATAGGCATCGATGCTAAGGTGGTTAGAGAAGAAGTTATTCCATTGATAAAAAAGATAGCCAAAAAAAACCATTTGGAGTTAATAGATCTTTATACGCCTTTCATCGATAAAGCCAAACTTTTCCCCGATTATGTACATCCCAATGCTGAAGGAGCAGGAGAGATGGCAAAAATTGTTTATCAATATATTGCCGGAAATCCGGGGCAACTTAGTCCGCAGGAATATCCTGGATATTTAACCCACTGGAAAGGTTTTGATAAGTATGTTTTCGATTTTAACGGACATCAGGCGCATATCGTAGTGCCTAAGAAAGCTCTGGCAAAAAGACCTTGGGTTTGGCGGGCCCGTTTCCCCAATTGGCATACCGAGATGGATAGCATCTTACTGACCGAAGGCTATCACATTGTTTATATGAACACCAACAATATGTATGGCAGTCCTCACGCTATGGCTATTTGGAATCGATTCTATCAATACCTGAGTCGGGAGCAAGGATTCAACAAAAAAGTAAGCCTCGAAGGTGCCAGTCGTGGAGGTTTGTTTATATATCATTGGGCAAAGCAAAATACCGATAAAGTAAATTGTATATATGCCGAAGCTCCGGTTTGTGATTTTAAAAGCTGGCCGGGTGGTTTTGGAACAGGAATAGGCAGTCCTTCCGATTGGGAATTATTGAAAAAAGAGTATGGTTTTTTGTCTGATGCCGAGGCTAAAGCATACCAAAACAACCCCATTGATCAATTGGATTCTCTTGCCAAAGAAAATATTCCCATTTTGCATATGGTAGGCCTTCAAGATCAGGTAGTTCCTGTCGATGAAAACACGATGGTTTTAGTAAACCGATATATAAAACTAGGAGGTATCGCCACTGTCATCCCCTGTACCAAAGGGAAGCAAGATTTGCGAGGGCATCATTTTGTGATTGAAAGCCCACGTCTGGGAGCCGATTTTATTGAGTATCACAGTCAAACTCCACCCCCATTGAGTTCATCAGCCTATCATCAGCTGCGGAAAGGGCTTACAAATTCATTAAGAAAATTCGAAGAGAAGAAAACGGCAAGAGTCGCTTTTATTGGGGGTTCCATTACCTATAATCCCGGTTGGCGCGATAGTGTTTCTCAATATATCGAAAAATGTTTCCCTGAAACAGATTTTGAGTTTATTGCTGCCGGAATTCCTTCTATGGGTTCCACTTGTGATGCCTTTCGGTTAGAAAGAGATATTTTTATGAATGGGGAAGTAGATTTGGTTTTTATAGAAGCAGCGGTAAACGATCATTTGAAAGGCCGGCCACAGAAAGAAATACAGCGATCTATGGAAGGAATGATCAGACATATTCATACCAATAATCCTTCAGCAGATGTGGTGTTTATGTATTTTGTTGATCCTGTGATGATAAAAGACTATAATCGGAAAACGGTACCGGAGGTCATTCAATCCCACGATAAGGTGGCCGCTTATTATCAAATACCTGCTATTAATTTGGCTCAAGAGGTAACTGAAAGAATAGCTGCAGAAGAGTTTTCCTGGGATAAGGATTTCAAAAATCTTCATCCATCTCCTTTTGGGCAAGGAATATATGCCCATTCAATCATCGCATTTTTAAACCAGGCCTGGAACGAAAAGAATCAGAAGTCCTCAACTAATGTATTTCCAAAAGAATTAGATATGGCTTGCTACGATAAGGGAAGGCTGATTCCGGCATCGGAAATTCCTCTTCAAAAAGGATGGAAGTATGTTCAGGATTGGCAACCGGAAATAAAAGCAAATACCCGATCAAATTATGTGAATGTCCCCATGCTAATCGGTGATCAAACATCAAAGCCGCTGATAATTTCATTTAAAGGAAATGCAGTAGGTTTGGCTGTAGCGGCAGGTCCCGACGCGGGTGTTATTGAGTATAGTATTGATGGGGGAGCATGGCAGAAACAAGATTTGTTTACTAAACATAGTACTGCCTATCATTTGCCTTGGTATTTTATGCTTGCCGACGGATTGAAAAGTGGAAAGCATATCTTGAAAATTAAACAATCGGCAGAGAAAAATGCAAAAAGCATAGGCCATAAATGTGTGCTGAGATATGTTTTTGTAAATGCTGATGCTTTGTAATACAAAAAAAGTTAGACAATATGAATACGCGAAATATTATTATTATGGTATCAATTATATCTTCCGTATCTGTTCAGGCACAAGAGGAAAGGATAAAACTTTGGGAAGGTGAAATTCCTAATGAAATCAATGATGCTAGCTATAAAGAATGGACAAGTAAAGAGAATAATATTATGCAGGTAAGCGAGCCTACATTAAGCATATTTTTTCCGAATAAAGAAAAAGCAAACGGTACTGCTGTAATAATTTGTCCCGGAGGAGGTTATAGTTTTCTTTCTTTCGAAAATGAAGGCTATCAGGTGGCCTCATGGTTGAACGATTTGGGTATTACTGCTTTTATATTGAAATACCGACTGCCCAATGATGCTATTATGAAAGATAAAAGTATCGCTCCATTGCAGGATGCTCAAAGGGCTATGCGCTTGATAAGAAGCCAAGCTCAGAAATGGAATATCAATCCGGAAAAGATAGGAGTGATGGGCTTTTCTGCCGGAGGCCACTTGGCGGCTTCCTTGGCCACTCATTTCGATGAAAAGCTGTATGCTCCTGATGATAGTCTTTCGTCCCGCCCTGATTTTTCCATATTGGTGTATCCGGTGATTACTATGAAAGATGAATATGCACATCAAGGATCAAAAAGAAACCTATTGGGAAATATTCCGGATAAAAATTTGGTGGTGCATTTTTCGAATGAGCTTTGGGTGACAGCAAATACACCACCAACTTTCTTGGTTCATGCTGCCGATGATAAAACTGTTCCGGTAGAAAACAGTATGATGTATTTTTCTTCATTAAAGAATAATGACGTGCCTTGCGAGCTACATATCTATCAAAAAGGCGGGCATGGTTTTGCTTTAAAACCATCAGAGAGTACAGAAACATCCTGGACGAAAGCTTGCGAGTTGTGGATGAAGATGATGGATATTCTATAGAAAAGAACCAGAAATACCTGCTTGTAGTCCCTTTGTAGCCCCTATATATTTTGAACCTATCTTTACATCATTCATATTTGCAATATGTTCATTTAAAAATATAACCCTATGAAAAAACTGTTATTGTTAATTCTCGTTTTAAGTCAAACGATATGTTTCTCTTCTGATTTAAATACTGTATTGGGAGAAGGAGATTTGGTACCTAATATCAATTGGAAAGATTCTGATGGAGGAGCGCCTCAAATGAAGTATCTTTACGATATCACTTCTCAAGGTAAATATGTTTGGATAGATTTTTCTTCTACACAATGTTCCCATTGCAATCAAGAGGCACCGGTATTGGAAGAAACCTGGAATCAATATGGAAAAGATGGTGGTGATTTATATGTTGTGACATCTATGTTTTATATTAACGAGGACGGCTACGATGCCCCGGGATTTACATGGGATGAATTAAATGGAAGTGGTTGGAGAACACAATTCGATCCTCCATTATCGTTTTATTTGTGCAGTAAAGACATAGGTTTATACAGGTATATGTACGATGTACCGCAAAACCCTGTGAATTTTGGTGTTGAAGGATTCCCAAGAAATATTCTTATTGGACCGGATAATATCATTAAAAAAGTCACCTATGGATATAGCCCTCAGTTACATAGACAAATCATAGCAGACATAAACGAGGGTTTGGGTATTTTGTATCCGACCGATTTTACAGCGGCATTATTCGAAACAGAACATATCACACTTACTTGGACGGCCTCGGTTAGCAGCCCAACCTATACTCCAGTTTATTATACTATTTATAAAAACGGAGAATTTCTAGTTCAGATTGATGATATCAACGAAACAGAATTTATAGATGGAGATATTGAAGAAGGGATGGCCTATCATTATCAAATATCCGCTTCTTATGAGCGAAATGCCAGTACAGATTTAGTAATAGAATCTTTGGAGTCGCCAAGTACCGAAGAAATTATTGTGGGTGATTTAGGCGAAGGTGAATGGCTTTATTGGGGCGATGATGAGCAGTTTACAACAGATGTAGGCGTGTCCAGAGTTTTTGCTTATGCTGCCGATTTCGATTTAGGAGAAAAGCAATACCGAGTGAAGGCTATTAAAGTGGCCAATAAAAATAATGGAACTGTAGACTGGCGAATAGTGGATTTAGCCGATGGGCTCATTAAAGGAACTGACCCTATATATTGTGGTAATGAATTGCTGGGTACATTAGAAGGAACAATCAATACAATAGAGAATTTTCAACCAGTGACACAGACTATTAACGATGATACAAAGATTAGCGGTCAAATTGCTGTGGTAGCCTATGCATCGGCAGGAAATAAATCCTTAGCAGCTGCTGGAGACGAAAACCATGACGATTGGTATAGTGAGGAATATCAAACGAATTGGAATTGGCAACATTTGGGTGCCGATATCAATTATTATTATATGTGGTATTTAAAAATATTTGTTCAGGAAGTGTCAGGAGTAGGAATAGAAGAATTATCGAATACCAAGAGTGATTTTATTTCAAGTATATATCCTAATCCGGCAAATACCAATACCACTATTGAGTTCTATTTGTCTGAAGACTCGGATGTTGATATATGTATTTATAATATTACAGGTCAGTTGGTTCATAAAATACACTCAGATAAATATCTTGAAGGTCTTCATAATTTTGTTTTTAATTGCACAGATTTGAGTAGTGGATTATACAAATGTTCCTTAAGTACTAAGAACGGAATATCTACACAATCATTAATGATTCGTTAGATATATTTATAATCAACCTCAAGCACAAACCCCCGCTAAGGTCAAAAAGATACTATTCTTTTTGGCCTTTATTTTTAGTATAATATCAACAACATTCCCAAATGATTGATAGAATTACTGCTACTAGTGACAATTAAGCAGAAAATCATTCTTAACAGTTATTCTATTCCAAAAGCAACTTTAAAACCTTCAACAATTTTATTATCAATAGTATTAGAATGTCCTTCATTGCTAGAAATTACTGTTGCATTTTTTGCATGCAGAAATTCTATTTCAGGATTTGTTAGTTTCCCAACTTGATCATCAATTTGACCATACACATAAGTAACTCTAGAGAGGCTAGGAATACTATTTAGAGTCTGTGTAAATCTATTTCTAGCAATTCCAGCAGCGAGTCTATACATATTCCTTATAGTGACATCAGACTGTTCTGTGGGGACAATTGGTAAACCACCGTTCGTAAAGTGGCCTCCTTTTCCTTGACTAAATAGAGTCCAGTAAGCTTCATTCATATCAAGTCTGCCGACCATAATTAGATATTTATCGGCAACGTCTATCCCTTTTGTAGCAATAAGTTGTTGTACTACAAAAGCACCATAAGATATTCCTAAAATATAAACGGTTTTGTTTTGATCTTTAAAATACTTCACAACTTTATATAAAGTTTCCACGGTTTCGTTGTTATAACCAATTGCTTCATTAAATGAAATATCATTAGATGTAAAAAGCTTTGGTGATAGTGTTTGTTTTTGATGAACATTAATTCTCAAGATATTGGATGTATTAACATTTTGTAATATTTCATCAAATTCTGCTGTGGCAAGCTCGATTTGTGGCCCTCCTTGTGTATTTACCAATACAACTGATGAATTTTCATCTCCTTTAAAGTAGATTAATTCTTTTATTTCTTGAGATATTCCATTTTTTTGTACACTTTCTTTTTCATCTTTTTTACAAGAGAATATAAAAAGGGTAATCAAAACTACTAAAATTATATTTGCTTTTTTTATCATTTTTGTTGCTTTTATATTAATAAACGTAGAATATTTTGTCTTATTGTTAGACAGAGAGAGTTCCCTTAAAAAAACAAAACTACTTTGGAGTGTTTTGAAAATCCAAAGTGCATTAATTTTTAAAGTATCTATCTGTTTGCGATGATATGCAAGAAAAACACAGTTGGTAGTTTGTAATGCGAATTCATAAAAAATGTATAATATGAATATAGTGAAAAGATGATAATTATTGCAGTCATTTTATCGATAATATCTATACTGGTATAAGCGAAAAAGATAAATCATTGGGGAGGATGAAATTCCTAATGAAATCAATGATACTACCAAATATAGAATCGACAAGTAACAAGAAAATTGTACATTTGAGGATTGGATTAATAATTCCTATCGAAGATGAAGAGAAGTATATGGCTCATAATCGTAAATAGTATGACAAAGAATTTTACTATTATTCTTATTGTAGTATATATCTTTTGTTTTCAGCAATCACGGGCAACAAATACACTCGAGCAAAGTGAAAAGACTCAAGAAATAGAGTCACTGGAGGCATTAAAAGATTCTATGATCAATTATGCAAAACAAGGATTGTTTGAAAATGCCTTTCAAATAAATAAAGCCATTCTTTCAGAGGCTCTTCAATTGAACGATAGTGAAAGAATTGCCGAGGCCTATCTCTATTTTGGGAAAATTTCTATTGATATAGATACCAATATAGTGATGGCAAAAGAGTATCTGGATACTGCCATAAATTTTGGTTTAGAGGATCGCTGGATGACTCATACATATTTGCTGTATCAATCCATATATAAAGAATTAAAAGATTTTGAGAACATATATAAGTCCCATTTGCGGGTGATGTCTTTTGGCGAAAAATTTCATAAATATAAGGAAATGGCCAAATCTCTGAATATGATAGGGAATATTTACTATGAGCGTGATGATATGAAAATGGCGATGCCGTTTTATAAGAGAAGTAATCGCTATGCAAGGCTCCTTAATGATAGTGCACTAATGTCGACGAGCCTAAATAATATTGGCATAGTGTTTATGAATAGTTTTCAATATGATTCGGCCTATTATTATATTTCAACAGCTTTGGAGTTGAATAAAAGCCTTGGCGATTATACAAAACTCTCCATAAACTATTCCAATCTTGGTCGTATTTTAGAAGAGGATAGTATGTCATCTCAAGCTTTTAGCTATTATCAAAAAGCCCTAAAGTATGCGAAACTCTCTGACGAAACATATTGTATTCCGATTGCAGATAAAGCTCTAGGAGAGTATTATAGAAAAAAAGGGGATCACGAAAAAGCTTTAGAATATCTTTTTGATGCCCTATCATATTCGGAATATGATATTAATTATTCCTCAATTAAGGAGATCACAAAATCAATCATTGATATTTATTTTGAACAAAATGATTTAGCAAATATTGAGAAGTATTATCGCATCTATGCAGTGGCCAATGATAGTGTATCGAAAAACATGAGGCAATCAGCAGTGGATTTTTTGAAAGTGGAAACGCAAAATCGCCACGAAAAAGAGAAGCATATCCAACTTATAGAGAATAAAAAAAGAGAGTTGAAGCTTAAAATGAAACTCTTAATCATTATCGGATTGCTAGTTGTTACATTATTAATGATCTACATTGTTTATAAGCAGCAAAAGAACAAACTGAACCAAGCCAAATTAAAACAGGCTAATTTGCGATTAGAAAAGAAACTGCTGAATACAGAGTTGACAGATTTTAGTTTGCAGATTATTCAAAGAAATAAGCTGTTGAATGAACTGAATACGGAATTAAAAAGTTTGTCAGGAGCTTCTGTTGAAGATGGCAAGCAAATAATAAAAGGCTTGATAACAACTCTTAGTTCCACCAAACAATCGAGAGATGAACTAGAGATATTGCAGGAGAAAATTGATAAAATTAACACAAAATTTTATTACGATCTAAAGAAGAAGCATCCTGATCTAACAAAAAACGAAATACATCTATGTGCACTCCTCAGAATCAATCTGTCGATAAAGGATATTGCAACGCTAAAGAATATTTCACCAAAATCGATTAAAATGGCAAAATACCGACTTCGAAAAAAGCTTCAGATCAGCTCCGAGACAGTTATTGCCAATTATCTTAAAGAAATATAAGCCGTTTTATTTATTACAAACCTTTGTTCTCATATACTTCCGTTAATAAATATTGAAAAAATGAAGTGCTTATAAATGGGTCATTGGCATCAATAGTTCCTAATTCTTTTTCGTTTATATAGTCATAAACGCGATATGATTTCCCGTTTTCTAAACCTCTAAACTCGAGTTTCCCATTCCATTTATCAGCATAGAAAGCGTAGAATAAAGTATCTTGTTTTTGTATCAGGTGGGTTTCCGGCTTATCGAATCCAATGTCGTAAAGGTCTCCCAAATAAGCTTCTTTAGAAAGCATTTTATTATTATATAATGCGATCCATTTCTTCCATTTTTTTTCTTTTTCAGGAGTTAACAGATAACTGGCTTCTGCTTGGGGGTTGTCTTTAGGCCAGGTGAACTTGCTACCTAAAACAGCTCCAATACCAAATGAAGAAGCAAAATCTTCTCCGCCATCACTCAATTCTACATGATCGCCATAATAAGCTGTTTTACCTATGAGCGCTTTATATACTTTTCCTTTTAATCTGATTTGCCAACTACTTGTTGGATCGGAGCTCACTGCCTGGTTCATATAAGCCATATTATAAAAACTCATACAACATCCACAGGGACAGTTCTCTATAACAGCATGGGGTTTTATTTGAGTTGCTGTCTTATAAATATCTTTAAAAAACTCAGGTAATTGCTTAACAGCTGATTCTGCATCGCCTTGATTATGAACAGGATTATAATCCGGAGGAACCGCATTCATATGTTGTCCGTCCATTTTCAAACCATCGAAGTCCCAATCTTTAAGAAACATATTAACGACTTCGGTAGTATGTTGCTTTGTTTTAGGTGATAGAGGCGACATATACCAACTATCCCACCAGGTAATAAATCGCGGTGAGGAGTCTTCGTTAAGAAGTAAAATATTTTTATCCTCTTTCAAAAGAGGCGTACAT
>Ga0256827_10002506_pt1 | contig 11797 bp, 7 predicted proteins | sample CV84metaG_FD_185977 | JGI IMG/M metagenome (GOLD analysis project Ga0256827, IMG submission 185977) | Hydrothermal vent microbial communities from East Pacific Rise, Pacific Ocean - CV84 | ecosystem: Environmental > Aquatic > Marine > Hydrothermal vents | place: Pacific Ocean: East Pacific Rise... | reverse complement strand
TCTTCCAAAACCACAACTCCTTTTTAACACGATTATACCAAAACCTCCCCTTTTCTTAAGAGAGTTTTTAAGTATCCTCTTTTTTACAAGGTAAAGATTTTAAGTATGTGGGGTATTTTTTGGGCGTGGTAGTTTTTGGGGTTTCCCAAGGTGGGGTGTTTTCTCCCGAAAACACCGTCAAATAGATCTATCTAAAAACACCTTTAGAATAATCATTTTTTAGATATTTGTTGAGCCAGTAGGAGACATTACTAAATGTAACATTTTTGTTCCCATCTTCATTGACTAGGTTCTTCTCATAGGTAGTAGCAAAACCAAGGTGATAGATACCATCGGCTAGATTGTTGATAGTATTTCTACCCTCCAAGATACCGACTGCTCCATCATTTTGTATACGGTGGTAGCCTGTCTCTTCGTTGTCTTCATCATCACCATGAAGCTCTGCCCACTCTTGTGCATGGTTTGTCACTAGATATTGGTTGAGAGTTTTGACATCCTCTGTTGAGATATAGTTGTCGGTGGCTACACCAGTGGTTTTGATTGCATTGACTATGAGTTTATTCATCTCATTGGCTGTTCTTGCTCCCTCTCTAATATCATCTATAGATACCTTTCGGATAAGACCCTCATCATTATATATATAGTGGATGATACTATCGAGAGAAGTACCTGAATCACCTACTACCTCTTTGTAGTCTGGATTTGTAAACTTACCAGATGCAATATCCTCTTTTAGAGATATATCTAACCACCATGCTACATTTTCAAAGGTTTGATTGGCATTACCATCCTCATTGACTAATTTGTTAGCAAGATTAGTCTCATATCCGAGGTGATAGATACCATCAGCTATAGTATTCATCACATTTCTACCGAAGATTCTAGTAGTTGCTCCATCACTCTGTACACTATGATAACCTGTCTCCTCATTATCCTCATCATTACCATGAAGCTCTGCCCACTTCTCTGCATAGTTTGTGACTAGATAGCTATTTAGAGTTCGAATATCAGCAGTAGATAGAGATCCATCATTGGCTAGACCATTGGCTTTGATCCCATCAACAATCAGTTTGTTCATCTCATTGGCTGTTCTTGCTCCCTCTCGAAGATCTCGTGTAGGTACTTTTCTCAAGAGTCCTCTATCACTCAAAATCACATTAGTAATCATATCAAGTCGTGTTCCTGTCGTTCCAGAGACCTCAGTATAATCAGGATTATTCAACTCATCCATATCTTGTTGAGTAACGGTAGATAGATAGTAGCCTAGAGTTCTAAAACTTCGACTCTTCTTCTCATCAATATCAGTACTGTTTTTACCACTGTTGGTTGATGGTAAGCCTAGATTATAGATCTTTCCCCAAATATTAGGGATCGCTCTTTTGTTCATCGCTTTAATTTCAGTTTTTTTCTCTATCTTTGTATAGTCCAAACGCAGATCTGCCCAAATATCTGCATATTTTTCGACCAGATATAGATTGATCTCTAATACATCAGACACTGAGATAGTACCATCATTGGCTAAACCATTGACAGATATAGCCTCTTTTATAAGCTCATTCATCTTGGATGAGGCATCTTTGGCTTTTGCTATATCACCTTCATCTATCTTAGAGTGTAGAACTCTATCATTGTCTATAATCTCCAAAATTTGATCGATACCCGTAGGCTCAATAATATCATACTTGGCTCTAGTTTTATCTTTTAACTCATCTAGAGTCACATCTGCCAAGAGAACCACATCATCGATAATAGCCCCACGACCGTCATCTTCAGAAGCCACCTCTTTGATAGTCAAACTCTGTTGAGTACCTTTTCCTGTAAATTCAACCCCATATTTTTTCCAATATTTAGATGGAGTAATGGTAGCCAAAACCTCTCCATCTACAACCAACTCAAAACTTGAAGTCCCATCTTTTCTGGCATATGCACTAAGAGCAAAGAGATACTTCTCCCCCTCTATAGTAGTCACACTCTGAGTCAAACTATTTACAGCATTACGACCTGTATCCAGCTCAGCTTTATAGATTCCATCTGTAGCTACTCTACCAATATCATGATTCCATACCTCTCCTGCTCCACTCCAGTTATCAAACTGAACCAATTTCCACTTTCCTTTATCTTTATCAATTGAAAATTTTTCAAAGCTTCCATTGAGGATGAGATTCTCTTGGGCTAAGGCAGTGCTGTTAACAGCTAATAGTAGTGATGCTATGATACTCAATCGTATGCCATAAGGTTTCATTCATTTCTCCTAGTGTCTATAATTTAGAAAGACATTATAACCAATTTAAATAAAACATAAATTATAATAATTAGTTTTATTATTAATAATACATTAAATAATATCCATTCATAGAATTTTCATAATTATATATTATACTTTTTTATAATTTTTTATAGGAGAACAGTAATGAAAAAGCTAAATATAATAGGTGTAATAATTTTATTGCTTATGATCACAGCGTGTGGTAGTGGTAGTAAATCAACAGAGTCAGACGAGAACTCTTATGTTAGTAGTGCAACAGGTGACTCGGAAGAGAGAGATACAACAAAAAAAGATTCATCTTCTGATGAAGACGATGAAGATGAGGATAAAGAGGAGGAGAGAGAAAAAGATGATGACAAAGATCATAATGATGAAGAGAGCAATCCAACAACACCATCAATAGACTCAAACAAAAAATATATGCTCACAGCATGGAATGATTTGGGTATGCACTGTATGGATGGAAATGACTTTTCAGTATTTTCTGTTCTTCCTCCATACAACAATCTACACGCTCAACTCAAAGATAAAAATGGAGACTTAGTCACAACAGGAGTGACTATAACCTATGAATCAACCATAGGAGTGGATGGCAAGATCAACACCTCTAGTGTAGAAGCAGACAATGGAACAAGCAAAACAAACTTCTGGAGATACTCCTCAGACCTATTTGGAGCAAGTTTGGCAGATAATATTGGTCTCAAAGGAAACCCAACAGCAAACCAAACACCTGAACCACTAACCTTTAATGCTACACACCAGTGGTGGGAAGCAGAGGGTATTCCAATTACGCCATATAATGATGATGGAAGCAAAAACTACTACCCTCTAGTCAAAGTAACTGCAAAAGATAGTGCTGGTAATATTTTAGCTTCAGTAGATACTGTTCTACCAGTGAGTGATGAGATGGACTGTAAACGATGTCACGCTAGTAACAGTGTAGCAGAAGCAAAACCGACAGCTGGTTGGGTAAATGATCCTGATGCACAAAAAGATTACAAATACAATATACTGCGTCTCCATGATGACAAAGAGCCAAATGCAGTCAAAAACAATATAAGTGCATTGAGTGCAAAAGGGTACAACTACAATGAACTAGGGCTTGAAGCGACTGCAAAGGCAGGAACGGCTATATTATGCGTAGCATGTCACAAATCAAACGCTCTGCCAAATGTGGGGATAGAACTAAAACCATTTACAGAGGCGATACATAGCAAACATGCAAATGTCACAGATCCTATTAGTGGCAAAAAACTAGGAGACTCAACCAATAGAAGCTCATGCTATGCTTGTCACCCTGGAGCAGAGACTGAGTGTCTACGAGGAGCTATGGGAGATGCAAAAAATAGTGACGGGTCAGCACAGATGCAGTGTCAAAGCTGTCACGGAAGCATGAACCATGTAGGTGCATCAAATAGAGATGGTTGGCTAGATCAACCAAACTGCCAAGCGTGTCACTTTGATGGGAAACGAGAAAAATCAGCTATAGATCCAAGAACAGATACACTTAGAAATGCTGTAGACACAAGATTTGCAACTATGCCAAACTCTCCTATGCAGGGTAAAAGCCTATACCGTTTTAGTAGAGGTCATGGTAAACTACAGTGTGAAGCGTGTCACGGATCTACCCATGCCATCTACCCTGCTCATGAAGCAGACAACAGAGTAAGTATGGAGATACAAGGACATACAGGAACTATTGCAGAGTGTAGTGCTTGTCACACAAAAGTACCCAACACCACAACAGGTGGGCCACACGGTATGCACCCTGTAGGTCAATCATGGGTAAAAGGACATGAAGATGTAGCAGAGGATAATCCCGCACAGTGTAAAGTGTGTCATGGATCTGACTATAGAGGTTCTAATCTGTCAAAAATGTTTATCACACGAACACTCAAAGTAGAGCATGGCTCGAAAACTCTAGCCAAAGGTCATAAAGTTAGCTGTTATGACTGTCATAATGGACCAAGTGGTGACTAAAATATTGAGAGATACATATTTAGGTATCTCTTATTTGATTGACAACTTCACCACCTAGAGGTGGTGGTTTTTCGCTATAATTTGATAAATATCTATAAAAAGTTCATTTTAAATCAAAAATTAATATACAGTTCATAGATAAACCTTATAATAGTTATAATATAATATTATAGCAAGGAGATTATGGTGAATATACAAAAAAAACGCTTGATCGGAGCAAAAATTTTAGGTGTATTAGTTTTTATATTAATTACACTCTCAACAGGGGAACCAAATATCTATATGGATATTTTAGGGTTTAGCCTTCTTGTTATGGCAGGAGTAGGTAGGATTTGGTCGTCAGCTTATATTTCAGGATTCAAAAGTGGAAAAGTAGTAAAGGATGGTCCATACTCTATGATGAGAAATCCTCTCTACTTCTTCTCATTTTTAGGATTTATTGGAGTAGGAGTGGTCTTTGGATCATGGATAATCTCTCTTTTACTTCTAGGAGTATTTTTGATCACACATCTCCCTATTATAAGATATGAAGAGAAGAGACTTGGAGAACTTTTTGGCAAAGAGTATCAAGAATATTTAGATAAAACTCCACGATTTTTTCCAAATTTCTCTCTATTTTCAAATCCAAAAGTTATCGAATTTTATCCAAGAAAATTCACCAAGACATTGATAGAAGCAACATATATTATCTTTAGCTATGGTCTTATCAAGCTAATCATATGGCTTCATACCGTTGATATACTTCCAAATCTTATCCAGCTATATTAAATATTAGCATCTTACCAAAGCCTTAAAATATCCAAGATTTGGAATTTTAGGGTTGACATATCAGTTTTATCATCTCTCCGAACTTACTAACCAATCAAATCATCAACCGTAATACTATCAGCAACATTCAAAGCATTGTAGTACCTATTGATTTTAACTCCATAAGAGGTTAATAATACCAATTTAATATCATATTTATGCTTTGTCTTAATCCCATATTTTTTAAACATCTCTACTCTGTTTTTGATCTTCTCTGCCTCCTCTTTGTCTATGATAAACTCTCTGTTTAAAAATTTACACTCAACAATATCATAAAGATTGTTTTCGTATTCAACAAGCATATCAATCTGAACGCCCTGTTCCTCTTCGTTTTTCGAGATATATTTCCAGTATCTCACACTTTTATAGACTCCTCCTAGCTCTCTTATTTTTAGATAAGAGTCTATATTTATGATGGAGACCAGCTCAAAAGCATACCCTGACCATGTTGCATATCTAGGGGTGTTGATACTATTTGTATAGTGATTTGAGAGTAGAGCAATGTCATTTTTACTCAAAACAGATACCCATTTATTATAAAAAAGAGAAAAAGGATCTGAGATTATAAATTTGGCATCTTTGCTCTTATTGTAGAGTCTATTTAGAGGCTTGATGAATCCCGTATCTATCAACTCATCAATACTATTTCTCAATACTTTATCTGTACTGTCGCTACTAGTAATCAATTTTGCCAACTCAGTAATAGTATAACCTGACTGTTTACGACAAAGATGGCTCACTATCTCTTTGTGATACATACTTCTGTTATAAAAAAGAGATTTAAAGAGAGCATCATACTCACCATACAAAGAGCCATGAAGCTCAAAAAAGAGTCTATCAATATTTTGACTAATAGAGAGTGAGGCATCAAGAAGGTCTAAATATTTAGCCACACCACCCAAAATCATATAGATTTCAGTCACTGATTTGTTATCAATATCAAACCCCTTCTCCTCTATCAGATACTTTTTGGTCTCCTCTAGTGTAAAGGGATAGATAGGAATCTCTCTGTCCACTCTCTGATATAGAGAGCCTCTACTATCTTTGAGGATTTTGTTTTTGATCCACGAAGCATTAGAGCCACAAAGAATGACAAGAAACTGTTTGCTTTTTTTACAATAGGTGTTATAAAAATGACCAAAAGCACTCAAAAATTTTGCTCTATTTTGCCTATCTATCCATGATATTTCATCCAAAAAGATGACTATTTTCCCTCTGTGTTGACGATTTTTTATCTCCTGATTAATCGTTCTTTTCAGAAAAATAAACGCATCTGTCCAACTCTTTATCTCTTTGGTTGGTTCAGCCTTGAACCAATCATAAATAGCCTCCACAAAGTTCGTGCGTTGGTCAACAGCATCTTGATTTTCACTGCCTGTAAACTCAAAAAAAAGACAATCCGTTCTCTTCTCTCTAAACATATAGTCAACCAAATAGGTTTTTCCTATCCGTCGCCGTCCATAGATAACAGCCAATCGACTCTCTTTGTCTTGGCATAGTTTATTAAGCTCATTTATCTCTTTTCTTCTTCCTATCATACCATTTCTCTATACTTTTTGAATAAGTATAGCATCTTATATTCAAAAAGTACATATTTTATATGGATTTTGAATTTAAACGACCTCTTTTAGCCTCTAACTAAAGCCCTAAAATGTTCAAAATTTGGAACTTTAGGGTTACGGATAAAGCGTTTTAGCATCTCTTTTTTATTGTGAAAAGAGAGCTTTTGTCTAAAACTATCGTTAGAGGTAGGTAACCATGAAGGTAGAGAAAAACTGCTTTTGCTTACTTTGCTATCCTCTAGGACAACTGTAAAAAAATCTATATTAAAATCCTCATCTAGTGTCACTACCATCGATCGCCTATGCTCGATCTCCTGCTTTTTGATTCGTCTAGCAGTAAACTTCTCTCCATCATATCTTGTAGGAACATCAAGATCAGGGAATATAAAGTTGCCTAGACCGTAGAATATATGTTTCCCTTTGTATATCTCACGACTCTGTATCACATGAGCATGGTGACCTATAATGGCATCTGCTCCTGCATCTATTAAGGCATGTGCGATCTCTCTATCACTATATCTAGGAAAAGGGATCTCTTGGATTCCCCAATGAGGCTGGATAATAATAAAATCTACTTTGGACTTTAGAGCTTTTATATCATAGATGATCTCATCGAGATCCAAAACAGCACTACCATTACTCTGATAGTCACCAAAGGTAGGGTGTGCTGAGTCACAAGTGTAGCCACAGAGTCCTATCTTTTTACCTGCAAACTCTATGATTGATGGGTTATTGAAATTTTCACCCTTTAGCCCTGCACCAAAATAGGGAATTCCCTGCTCATCGAGGCAATCTTTGGTCTTGTCAAATGCCTCCTCTCCAAAATCCATAACATGGTTATTTGCCAAAGAGACAGCTAGAGGTTTAGCCTTGAAAGTCTCTTCGATATAAGATCTATCTTGACAGATATTGACCTTGTGTTTGGCAGGAGTACCTTCACATGAGAGAGGTGTTTCAAGATTGAAAACAAACTCATCTATCTCAAAATCTATCTCATAGATCTTGTCTAAAACTGTATCACCAAAAAAACTTAATTGCATCTTCTCAACTTTCCACTTACATAAAATATTGTCACACTATTCATCACTACACCCATCACGGTAAAGATAACTACTGAAGCGATATATGAATCATATATATAAAAACCTAAATATATAGATAAAACTCTCACCACAAAAAGTATAGCTTGTAGTTGTAGCTGTACTTTTTGTAGACCTAAAATATTATAACTAACCACAGAAGGAGCATTGATAAAAGTAAAAAGAAACCATACAATAGAGATCTGTGCAATAACTCCAGAGACTGCCCACTCTGCTCCAAAGATAAATCCAAATATCTCCTCTCCAAAGAAAAATATTATTAAAAAAGGCAAAATAAAAAGCTTCAGAAGTCCTAATGTTGTCTTTTTGTATAGAGGATATATATCCTCTCCTTTAGCATACATTTTTGATGCCTTTTGATAGTATACCTCTTTGGTTGAAGATCCTATCAGCGATATGGGAGCTTGTAACACTCGCACTGTCAAAGCATAAAAACCTACAACTTCGGGAGAGAAGAGAGAGAGAAATAGAAAAGATGGTATATTTTGAGAAATTGCATTTATAAAAATATTTATACTTTGATATTTGGGAAAATTCTCATACCGTTTCATATTGGCTTTGACTCGTCGTCTTGAGATTGATTTTAGCTGTAGAGTCTGTGTTTTAAAATAGATTCGTATATATAAAAATAGAGAGATCAAATCACCCATAATTTTACCAACAACCAAACCATCCGATGAGAAGAAATACCGACTAATACTCTGAGTAGTGACAGTGGTTACAGCATTAGCCACTTGAATAGAGGCTATTTTTTTATAAAACTGATTTCGACTAGAGTAGGCTATAAAAATCTGTAATGTGCCAAAGACAAACATAGCTAGAGGTATCAACCATAGAACAAAAGATAGTTTAGCAAAATAGACAACGAGTAAATCATAAAAAAGTGCAATAACCACCGTAACTAATAGGGTCATACCAAAAGTGATCAAAAAAGACAAAAAAACAAGAGCTTGTGCATCTCTGTCTGATTTGGGTAACATGATCGCTAACTCATACTTCCAGCTAGAGACCATGCCCAAAATTGTACTTACAGAGAAAAAAATGGAATAGATACCAAACTCAGCAGGGGTATAGAGTCGAGTCATAATAGGTATAAAACCTAAAATGACTAACTGTGCCATAAGTGTACCTGACATCAGTGTTGCGATCTGCAAGAGGTATTGGTTTCCTCTAAATTTTTCTATAATATTTTGTATCAAACTTTCCCCTAAACTTTTTATCGAGTCGTAATAATATCATCTATCCTACCCGAACCACGAATCATAAAGGTATTAATTGATACTAACTCATTACCTGCTTCCCAATTTGAAACATCATCTGCTATATTTCTTGTAAAAGTACGCCATGTTCCATCATTGGCATCTGCACCCAATCCCAATCTAATATAAGATCCATTTAGTCCTCGATCATCATCTCTAGCAGTATAGACAATATATCGTCTTCCGTTTGTAGTATCCACCTCTATATACATAGTAAAGGCTTCACTATAGTTCATACTCCAAGTCAATATATTGTTATCTCTATCATTCCATCGGTTGCCATTAGCATCTCGTAGTCTATAGCCATCAGCTAACTCCTGACCACTCAACTCAATCACTCTACTACCTCGTTCATTATCCTCAACATTATGAATTGTTGCTGTTCCTGAAGTATTAGAATAGACATTCCAACCTTGTGTATTGCCATCTTCTGCATCTTCATAAACATGAGGAGCATAGTTGAACATAGTCTTAATATCATCTACTCTACCTGAACCTCTAATCAAAAAGGCGTGGATAGCTACTAGATTATTATTTGGTTCAAACTGGTGAAGATCATCTTCAAGGTTGCGAGTAAATGTTCTCCATGTACCATCAGTCACATCAGTTCCCAATCCAAATCGAAGATAGTTTCCACTTGGACCTCGATCATTATCTCTCACCTCATAAGTCATATATCTAGATCCATTTTCAGTCTCTATTGCTACATAGACACGAAATGCTTCACTATAATTTAGACTCCAACTAATAGCTTTGTGGTCTCTACCATTCCACTGACCAGCACCAGTTCGACGACCTAACTCATAACCATTATTTAGTCCACTACCACTTAGCTCAATCACCTGACTACCCTTTGTTGCATCATTCACATTATTGATTGTTGCTCCTTCAGGACTATTGTCATAAACACGCCACCCATCAGTGTCTCCATTTTCGGCATCTTCATATACTATATCATCATGTGGATTTGGGATTACAGGTCGAGTCAACATCTTGACATCATCTATCAATCCACTTCCTCTAACTTCAAAAGAGGTAACAGAGATCAGGTCATTGTTAGGCTCAAAAGTTCGTATATCCTGCTTTAGATCTCGTGTAACAGTTTGCCAAAAGTGGTTTACTGCACCAAAATCTCTTCTCTGCTCCCAGCCATTCTCTCCAATCAGTGAGCGACCACCCATCTCATGCCAAATTGTCTCACCATTATTGATAATCCCACCACTTGGAGTATATGCATTACTATTGGTATATAGTAGCTCTCTAGTACCTAAAGTAGTCTGAACCATAATCGAAACAGAGTAGTTTTCATAGTATCTGCTTTTCCATTGAATGAGAGACTCTGTGTTGTTATTTATATCTATCTGATAGGCGTTATTCAACCCTGCACCATCCAACTGAATGACATCTCCGTGAACATGATCTCCTTGTGGATCGATCACAGTAACAACTGTTGCACCAGCAGGATTATTATCTGATACTGTCCAATTATTGGCACTACTACCATCTTCATAAACATGCTCTTCTGGATTATAAAGAAGAATATTATCCAAAGATACATCATCTCCACTATATATGAAACCATTTACAGAGAGAAGCTCATTATCTGGTTCTGAATCTTTTAGATCCAACTCTAAATTTCTGGTATAAGTACGCCAAACATTTTTATACTCTGCATGTTGGTAACCACCTTGTCCATGCAAAATACCTAAGCCTCCTGCACCATGCCTAAGAATTCGCTTTGGGAGATCATTATAAAATAAGTACCTAATACCATCCGCAGTATTAACAACAACATAAACTGTATATCTACTACCCATTACCATACGCCAAGAGATAGTCTTCTCTGTGGTATTGTTCCATGCATTATTCCCAGATATTGCACCCAAGATCCAAGGACCGCCTCCACCTTCTAATCGAATTACTCGACTATTTAAAGCGGGACTATATATATTGCTTGGAGCATCTCCATTACCTTGTATTACCCAACCATCTGTTGTACCATCTTCTCCGTCTTCATATACTGTAGTAGCATTTAGAGAACCTACTAACAGTAAAAATATCATCCATTTTTTCATTTTAAACATTCCTTTATTTTAAATTCAATTTATGTTATTGAAACGATTCAATATCATCTATACGACCAGAACCACGAACAAAAAAGGCATTGATAGATACCAGTTCGTTATCCTCTTCAGCATTGGCTATATCTTCTGCAATATTTCGCGAGATAGTTCGCCATACTCCATTATCTACATCTGTTCCAAGACCAATACCGATCGATTCGCCATTTAGACCACTACTATTGTTGATTGGTCTATAGACTAGATATCGATGTCCATTAGTTGTCCATGTAGAAATATAGATTGTAAAATCTTCACTATAGTTCATACTCCATCTAAGATTCTCATGAGATCTATCATTCCACCATGCATTAGAGCCTAGAGCGTAACCATCAGATCTGCCTTCTCCTGATAACTCTATCACTCGACTACCTCTATCATTGTCCATAATATTTCTAATAGTTGCTGTTCCAGAGTTATTTGAATAGACTATCCAACCTTGGGTATCTCCATCCTCTGCATCTTCATATACAACCTTATCCTCATTAGGATTCTCAGATGGAACAAAATTCTCATCATCAGTTATAATAATCTTATCTAAGGCACTATCTTTTTCTCTTCCTCTTATGACTAGAGTATGTTCACCCGCTGTTAGATTAAACTGCAAAACAGAACCTGTTGCTCTACCTGTAATCTTACCCCAACGCCAACTGTCAGAGAGAGGTGTCATATCCCAAATATCCTGACCTGCACCATCCATCTC
>Ga0256827_10002505_pt1 | contig 11800 bp, 11 predicted proteins | sample CV84metaG_FD_185977 | JGI IMG/M metagenome (GOLD analysis project Ga0256827, IMG submission 185977) | Hydrothermal vent microbial communities from East Pacific Rise, Pacific Ocean - CV84 | ecosystem: Environmental > Aquatic > Marine > Hydrothermal vents | place: Pacific Ocean: East Pacific Rise... | reverse complement strand
ATATATCAATAATCTTTGTAAAAAGATTTGGACAAATGCGATATAATCAAAAATGGTGAAAACTTGTGGCATATTTCACAATATTATTCTTCTTTTAAAAAATTTATGATAACTGACGGCAACTGCTCCTTCATAAACGCAGATGTCGGAGGTTGTCTCCAATAAACGCCCAAGTGCGAATGGTTGTTATGATATACATAATAGGTACCTTATGTATTAAAAAATTATCACACTATATCAGAATAGGTTGCTCTATGATGGAGGTTCAAGTCCTTCCTTGCGGTGCGATTTTTAAAAATGGAAAAAAATGACTTTTTTCATTAAATATATAAAAAAAGTTGCAAAGATTAAAACTTTTATTTATCTTTGTCATATAATAAAAAGAAATAAATAATTAAACAAATTAAAAAATAGAAATAATGAAAAATACATTTAAACATATTAGCATTTTTAGTCACAAGTGGTCGAGCATTTTCTCGAATCATAATGGACTTAGAATATCTGATAGTTAATGTATGTAAAAATATAACAACTAAAAAACAGAAACCTCTAAGTCGAAAGATTTAGAGGTTTTTTTATTGAGTAAAATATATCTGTGGCAGAGTCAGGTTTATTGCGGTGGTCTCCAAAACCACTGAGTTTGAAAGAACTCCGAGGGTTCGAATCCTTCCAGATATGCACAAGGAAAGTAATATGATTGTTGGAATCATCTTAGTCTTGAAAACTAATGGCACCTTTCGGGGTGTGGGGATCGTGCCCTCTGCTTTCCGCTATATAGTTCAAGATTTTTTTTTTGAACTTTCAGAATTAATATATAGGTAAAATGATATATTAATTATGACAAAAAATGAAAAAAATGAAAAAAGAAAACATTATTTAGTTTATCAGATTGAAGATAATTTAAATAAAAAAATTTATATAGGTGTTCATTCAACATTGAAAATAAATGATGGTTATATGGGTTCTGGAACTGGTTTAAAAAAAGCAATATCAGAATATGGAATAGAAAATTTTTCAAAAACTATTATTTATGATTTTAATAATAAAGATGAGATGTTGAATAAAGAAGCTGAAATAGTAAATGAAGAATTTATTAAAAGAAATGATACATATAATATTATTCTTGGTGGTGGATTTAATACAAGTGGTTTAGCAACAGTGAAAGATAAAGAAGGTAATGTTTTTGATGTGAGTGTTGATGATGAAAGATATTTAAGTGGTGAGTTGGTTGGAGTAACAAAAGGTTTAATAACTACAAAAAATACACATAATCATATTATAAAAATGTCAATTTCTGATGAAAGATTTTTGAATGGTGAATATGTAGGTATAACAAAAGGGTTTATTCCAGTGAAAGATGAAAATGGAAATATGTTTAATGTTTCAGTTAATGATGAAAGATATTTAAATGGTGAATTGAAACATATATGTAAAGATTTAGTAACAGTAAAAAATAAAAATGGAGAAACATTAAAAGTTTCAGTTGATGATGAAAGATATTTAAATGGTGAATTAAATTTTATATGGAAAGATAAAAAACACACAAAAGAAACATTAAAAAAAATGAGAGAGATTCATCAAAAGAATGAACACCAACAAGGAGAAAAAAATTCTCAATATGGAACTTGTTGGATAATGAATAAAAAGTTAAAAGAAAATAAAAAAATAAAGAAAGATGATTTAGATGAATGGTTAAAAAAAGGATGGTTTAAAGGTAGAAAAATAAAATAAAAATGGAAGATAAACTGTGGAGGACACAGACTTGGTTGCTAACCAATGGGTAGTGAAAGCTATGGGTTTCGAGTACTCTATCTTCCGCAAAAAAATATGGGCATTTAGCTTAGTTGGTGAAAGCGTCACACTGATACTGTGAAGATCCAAGGTTCAAGTCCTTGATTGCCCACAAATAAATTAATAAAATAAATAATAAATAATAAATAAAATGAAACAATTTTTTAAACATACATTTAAGTTTGGTCATAAAACATGACTTAGGAAGATTATATAAAAAATCTAAGAAACTCCCTAAGTCATTTGTAAAAATAATTTAGGGAGTTTCTTAGTTTATACGCTTGTAGCTCAGTTGGTAGAGCAGCTGGCTTTTAACCAGCGAGTCGTGAGTTCGATCCTCACCAGGCGTACAAAATATAAATACATGGTGAATGTAGCAGAGTGGACAAATGCACCAGATCGTGGTTCTGGTATCGTAAGATTTCGTGGGTTCGAATCCCATCTTTCACCCAAAAAATAGTAATATGGACTATTAGCTTAATGGTAAAGCCTTCCACTTTTAATGGAATGACCGCAGAATCGGTATCTGCATAGTCCACAAATAACATTTTGATTATTTTTAATAAATGTTCACAGTATTTGAAACCTTCGTATAGGTGGTAATTGTACGTGGCTCTGAAAAAGCTAAGGCATCCGTTCAACTCGGATAGGTTTCACAATAAGAAATATGGCGGCTGTTGCAGAGTGGATAAATGCACCAGATTGTGGTTCTGGTATCTGAAAAGATTTCGTGGGTTCGAATCCCATCTTCCGCCCAAAATCTTAGTAATAATTTGCTGTTGGTACCTAAAAAAGGTACTTATCGCAAATTATTACTAAAACTAAGCGGAATGTCATAAAAAAAGACATTCCGCTTCAAAAACAAATAAATAAAAAATGATTAAAGAACAAACAATTTTGAAGCATAGCTTGATTGAGATGGTTCAGAACAAGAACATGGCAAAATACATTAACTGTCAAGGACAGAAATTGATGTATGAATTTACAGTAGATAATATCAAATATGAATTTCCTATTGATATTGGTGATAAAGATGAAATAGGTAATGCTGTTTTTGAACAAGAGCATAAGTGTATAACTCTTATGAGATATATTAGAAAGGCAATTGAATCAAATGAAATTCGTTTTTATAAGATCTAAATCAATACATTATAAAATAAAAGGCATATATAAAAATAAAAAACTATGAAGAATATTTTTTATTCGTGATATTGATTATTTAAACAGATTAAATAAATCTATCGTGTCCAGATACGATAACGTATGTTTATCGTGTCCAGATACGATAAAAAAAGAGAATATTTTATGATACTCTCTTTTTTATTTATAAATTAAATTCTCTTGATTTTTTATATTTATTGACTTCGTGTTCAATTTTGCTATCTAATATTTTGTGTTTATTTAATAAAAATAAATTATTTGTAGAATATTTGATTGTATTTGAAACAATATTATCAAAAATAAGTTTTCTCTGATAATCGTAACTTTTTATTTTTTCTAAGAAAACACCACCAATTGACATAATATTATCTATTGTATCTCTAAATTTGACTTCTTTTGTATTTGAGTTGATTATATTCTCTTTATTATCTTTACAATAAATTAATAATTTATTTAATTCATCATTTATAAAGTTGTTTAATTTATCTTTATTGTTATTGTTTAATGATGGTTCGATTTCAAAATCAATATTTTTACATTGTTTTTCGATGGCATCAAAAACATCCATATTTTTATAATTTGATAAAAGATTTGGATATATGAAAATGTTCTCCATATCAAATTCAAAAATAAGATTTTTATCTATTTTTTCAACTTGTTCTTGATAATCTATTTCATAATAATTATTTATTTCAGCGTAAATTGTATAGATTATTTTTCTGATAAAATCATCAAAATATCGTAATTCTGTGAAATTTTCTAAATTCTCTATATCAAAGACATCATTTATTTTTTTGATTAATGTTGTATCAAGATATTCATAATCAAAAATATTAGTTATATGATAAGAATATTCTGATGAATATATAAAATTCACGAATTCATCTTGTTCCACACCAATTAAGTGCGAAATATCTTCTTCCTTCATTACTAATGTTATCATTATTCCATGTATTTTATTTCTTTCCAATTAAAATAAATATCTTTATCTTCTTGGTGTTCTATATAACCATTTTTATCGTATTGTTCTTCATTAAAAACTATGAAAAATCCATAGCCAGTGTGAAACGAATTAATACCTGGATAATCACCATCACTCGGAAAATATATTTTATTGAAATTGAAAAATTGTTCATCATTTACATCGATATTCAATTCTTCTTTCATTCCTCTAATAAATGCTTCTTTTGGATCTTCTCCAAATTTAAATTTTTCAGCCATAGAATACCAAATGTTTCTCTCTCGTACTCTACCATCTTTAAATATTGCTTTATCTTCAGCTAATTTATATTTTTTATTTCCATCGATATATATTATTTTAGCACCGACAAAATTAACTTCACGTCTAATCGCATTTTCAAAATTATAAAGTTGGCATTCACCTTCTTCTAATTCTTTCCAAAGATGTTCAACTGATTTATAAGGACCAGTTGACCAAATAGATAAATCGATATTATGTTTTTCTAATAGAGTATATAATTCTTTTAATGAATTTACTTTAATAATATCACTATCATCTAATTTTACTGGTTTTATATTAGTATATTCTAATAAGAAATTTTTATATTTTTTCATTCATAAATTGAAGTCTTTTTACTTTTTATTATAATGTTTGAGATTGTGTTTTCGGATCATGATTTTGAGAGTTATTGTTCTTTGCTGAATACATATAACTTTCATTATATTTCACATTAATATCAAATGATTTCATAGCAACATAAACATCTTGAATACATTCACCAGCCGCACCACCAACAATGATAATATTTTGTCCTTTTATTGATTCAAAGAAATCACTAATTTTTGTAGTAACAAAAAACCATCTATGTTTATTATCTATTCTTACAACGTGAGCGTTTGAAGTATCATCTTCAGTAATATTATTTTGTCCTTGTACTTGTGTTTGTATTTGTTCAACAGAACCATTATCTTCATTGGAATCAATATCAACTAATTTTATTTTAAATCCTTCTTGTGCTGTTGGATATTTACTATCTAATTTTTTAATAGTTTCAACTAATTTTTCACTGAATTTAGTTCCAAATTTTTTAATGAATATTTCTTTTTGATTTGCGAATTTATAACTAACTTTATTCGCATCATTAGAATCCCATATTTGATATACAGATTCAAAGTTATTACTATATTCGATTAAGTTATCTACAAATCCTTGTGGAATAAATTTTGAAAATTCTTCTTGAACATCAACTATCAATAATAATTTTGCTTTAAAATTACCATTATTTTCTTTTATGTATTTTGTAAATTCTTTCATTGTATTAATAACCTATTTTTTTCTTTGCTCTTAGTTCAGAAACTGGATCAAAATTTTCACCATTTAATTTTATATCTGGTGATAATAACATTTTTTCTTTCATTGTATTTATTATCTCTTGTAATAAAGACAATACTTCCATTTTAGTATAAGTTTCTAAATCAAGATAGATTTCATATAAATTCATTTCACTTTTATTTTGTAAATATTCTCCAATTATTTCATCTGGAAATGTTCCTAATTTATTTTGTATAGTTTCATCATCTTCAACATCTTCAATTTCAAGATTATAATCAGAAAGATTTTCATCTAATATATCTTCAATCAACATTTCAAATTCGTGATATTGTGAATCTGAAAAAACATACATCTTAACTTCATTTTGTTCACTTTCTTTGAAATTTGAAAAACCGAGTGACTTATTTCTACCTTTATAAAATTCATTTAAGAATGAATCAAAATTATTTATCTTTTTCATATTTATTTTAATTTATTTTTTTATCTACTCATTATAAACCAACCGGATTGTGTTTCTCCTTTAATTTTATCTTTTACTTCTTGTATTAATTTTTCGCCTTGTGAAATCATATCTGCCGCATTATATTGAAAGTTACCAGGCATTGAAAATGTAAATTTACCAATTGCTTCACCTAATCTAACTCTACTTAAACCAATAACATAATCTTTAAATATCTGAGCATCAAATAAATCTTCTTGTTCTATTCTCAAATATACTTCTAATACTAAATCAGTTTCTACATTTGTAAGCATATGTAATCTATGATCGTGGTGATTAAAATCATATTTTAAGGTTTGTTTATTCATTTTATTTATTTCATCTGAGAACGCAGAAATAATTGAACGATATACACCTAAATCACCAGCAGTAGTAACAAAACTTGTTAAAAATGGTTGGTTGGTTACACCAAGATTTATTGATAAATGTGGTGCTTGAATACCTAATCTAAATAAAGATGGATCATCAATTTTAACCATTCTTGTGATTGATTCAACTTCTTCTGGTAACACAAAATATTTATATTGTGTATATAATTCTGTTTCAAAACATTTTTTGCTCATGTAATAATAAGACTTAATGACAGCATAATGATAATTTTTATAAAACCATTCTAATGCGTGTTCTTTCACTAAACGATATATCTCTTGATCAGGTAATACTTTTGGAAAAAGTCCTGAATAAGTTAAGTCTGCTTGTGCTATATCAATAAGTTGTTCAATAGTTATTTGAGCCATAGTTATCTTTAATTTTATCTATATATTAATTATCATATTTCATTTATTTCAATGTAAAAATTTTTTGAGTATAGAAATTATATATATAAAAATATAAAATATAATAATATAGATATATGAATGAGAAAAAAGCACAAAGTTTAGTACTAAATACTAAACTTGTTAAAGATATACAGAGAAGAGATAATTTAGGTGAGAAGTTAAAAAACCACGAAAAATTATGGTTTAATAATATGAAGGGTGTTAGAAGATCTAACATAACATTTGCAGTAAATAATGCTGAAATTGAAGAATATATGAAATGTAAAATGTCTGTTCATTATTTTGCTGAAAAATATTGTCAAATTAAAAGAGAAGATGGAACAATTGGACCAATGAAATTAAGAGATTACCAAAAAGATATTATTAATCTTTATACACAAAATAGATTCTCAATATTAATGGCAAGTAGACAAACTGGAAAATGTAACTCATTCAGTACCAATGTGTTAGCTCTTAATGAAGAAACTAAAGACATATATGAAATACCTTTTTATGAGTTATATTATGATATAGTTAGACAAGAAAGAGGTTTAACACTTTTAGAAAAATCAAAATTATTTTTGTATAGAATGTATATGAAATTATAAGTTTACCAATATGTCAAAAAGCCACCACCAAAGATTAATATATACATTAAAAAAAGAAATAATAAATGGAAGATAAAATAGAAAAAATAGAAATAGAAGGTATAGATTATGTTGTGTGTAAAATATGTGGTAAAAAATCAGGAAGACTTTATGGTAGACATTTGCAATCACATAATATTACAAGTAAAGAATATAAAGAAAAATTTACTGGTGCATTACTAACTACATTGAAAGATAAAGAGAAAACATCTAAAAATAGTGGACAACATATGAAACAAGAAAAATATAAAAAGATGTTTTCTGATAAGATAATGGGTGATAAAAATCCGAATCACAAATCAAAGACTTCGGAGAAAGAGAGAAAAGAAAGGAGTCCATTTTCAAAAGATTTTAAGAAATATAAAAATGAAAAAGAGCGAGAAGATTTTATTGTAACAGCATTAAAAGATAGAAAACACACAACAAGAATAGATTATTATTTAGAACAGGGTTATGATCAGGAAACAAGTGAAAAAATGTTGAAAGACAGACAAACGACATTTACATTAGAAAAATGTATTACAAAATATGGTGAAAATAAAGGTCGAAAAATATATACTGATAGGCAAGAAAAATGGCAAGAGAGTTTGTTGAAGAATGGAAATCTCAAATATGGATATTCTGCTATTAGTCAAGAATTATTTTATGAATTATTGAAATTTTATAATATTGATGACACAAAAGAAATATTTTTTGCTACTAAAAATAATGAAATCAAATTAAGAAAAGAAAATGATAAAGGAATTTGGATATATGATTTTTGTGATAAAAAGAATAAAAAGATAATTGAATATAATGGAGATGAATATCATGGTAATCCAAAAAAATATAAGGCGACAGATTATCCACATCCATTTAGAAAACAATATACTGCACAACAATTATGGGATAAAGATGCGGAAAAGACACGAATAGCAATAGAAGAAGGTTTTGATGTATTAACTATATGGGATAGTGAATATAAAAAAGACAAAGAAGGTACAATTAAGAAATGTATGGACTTTTTTAAAAAATAAAAATAATAAATGAAGAAGCATATTAAAGAAATAATTATATTTTTGATTCAACTTATTGAAATGTATGAATTTAGAAATATGGATATTGATGAAGCAAATCCATTAAAAAAAATAATTGATATAATTTCAATAAATAAATTTGTAAAAACAGATTATGGTAACACACCAGTATCAGAAATTGTTAGAACAATACCATTACAAAGATATGAATTAGTATTAGAAAATGGTAATAGAATAGAATGTGCAGATACACATATAGTTTATTGTAAAGAACATACACCAAAAATAATTGTAGATTTGAATGATGATGATGAAGTTCTTACTACAAGTGGTTTAAGTAAAGTAAAACATGTAAAAAAACTTAGAGGTAAATTATCAATGTTTGATTTAACAATTGGTGGTCCAGAACCAAGCTATTATACTAATAACATATTGAGTCACAATACCATATCAGCAGCAATCGTAATTTTACATTATGTATTATTTCATAATGATAAATCAGTTATGATTGTTGCGAATAAAGGTAAAACCGTTATTGAAATTATTTCAAAAATTAAAGGAATTTATAAATTAGTACCATTTTTCTTAAAAACAGGTATAATAAACTGGAATGAAAAATCTATTGCTTTTGAAAATGGTTGTAGAATACAGACAGAAAATAGAACAAAAGAACCATCTATTGGTTTTACTATTGATTTCTTGTATCTTGATGAGTTCGCAAAAGTACCAGATAATATCGTTGAATCATATTATGGTGCTATCGTTCCGACAGTATCTTCCGTAAATAACTCAAAGATTATAATAACCTCAACACCAGATGGTTATAATCTATTTCATAAATTATTGATCGGTGCTGAAAAAGATGAACAAGATCCTGATAAGAATATGTATGAAGCCATGCGTGTTTATTGGTATCAAGTAAAAGGTCGTAGAGATGTAAGAATATTCCCATTGGCTTATAAATTAAAAGAATACGGAATCACAAGAGAAGATATTGAGAAATATTTACAAGATTTACAAATGGAAACATATGATTTGGATTTAAATAATAAATTACAAATAATGGTTAAGTGGGATATTGATTTTGAACCAACATATATTTCAAGTATAAGAGGTTTAAGAATGGATATTAATGGTGTTCAAGTGCCATTAACAGATATTTGTATTATTACAAACTGGCAAGAAGAAGAAACTAAATTAATTGGTGGTGATGATATGTTTAATCAGGAATATGATTTGAAATTTATGACTGGTGATAAAATGTTATTTAGTTCAGAACAAATGGAAAAATTTAATAGAGATGCTGAAGATTTTAAATTTATACAATTTCCAGAATTAGAAAAAAGAATGACATTACCATATAATAATTTAAGATGGTTAACTGGTAAACCAGATATATTTGATCCAGCAAAAATGAGAGAATATCATATATGTGCCGCTGTCGATTTAGGTGAAGGGTTGTCACAAGATTATTCTGTTATTAATATATTTAGATTAATGCCGAAATCAAAAGAAATGATTGAAAAAACACATACTAATCTAAATAATATTTATGAATTTTTTAAATTAGAACAGATTGGTATGTTCAGAAGTAATAATTGGAGTATTGATGAAGTTGCTGAAATATTTTACACAATAATGTTTGAAATGATGGATCAAGAAAAAGTTAAAGTAGTATTAGAATATAATACATATGGTGCTACATTCTTATCTGAATTGTTACATGTCTTTGATGATGATAATGATTTCGCAAATGGTATGTTTTTGAGATATAAACATAAGAAAGACGATAAAATGTCTAAGATTGGTATGAAATTATCATCAGGTGAAAATGAAGCAAGTAAGAAATTATTAGTTAAATCATTACAAAAAGCTGTAAGAAAACAATTGATTATTATCAGAAATAGTGCTAATGTTGGTGAGATAACTACATTTACTAAAAAAGTAACTGCGGCTGGTAATTTTACATATCAAGCATCCACAGGACATGATGATATGATGATGACACTTGTTGATTTGTCGTCAATATTTGCTCACGTACAATTCAAAAATATGATAGATGATATGTATTCAAATATTGATCAAGTTGTTAGGAATCTAATTGAAAAACATTTAGTTGGTAAAAAGAATGATGATAAAATAGATTATAAAGGTTCAGTGAATGCTCGTAAAAATGTTTATGGTAATGGAAACAATAATAAATTAGGTTCGAGTTATGGAAATACTCAAAAATTTAGACCAAATATACCACCAACGAGAAATACAAATCCTTGGAATAGATAATTATTTTAAAAGATTTTCTAATGAATGTAATGCTGTGTCAGGTATAGATATTATGCCTTCTGGTCCTTCACTCTCATTTAAATTAATTCTTATTAAATCAGTATCATAATATTCAAATATGTATTCAGAATGATGTCGAACACTTGGTATTGATGAGCCAGCGCCTATCTCAATTATACATATTTTCTTCTTTTCATTTCTTCCCAAAAAAGATAGATATTCTTTTTCTTGTTTGTTTGAGATACTTGAATCCCATTCCCAATCTGAAAACATTAAAATATTTGGTCTTGCTGTTTCACCACATTTAGAGCATTTATGTAGTTGATGAGTTGGTTCATTATTAAACCAAGTATTACCATATTGATAATTATCGCATTCTAAATTAGTACATTGTAATCTATGAATTGTTCCATGAATTTCATATATATTTTCAAATCCTGCTTTTTGAAATTGACCATCAACATTTGATGTGTAAACAAAATAATCATCTTTACTTTTACATAAATCTAATAATAATTTAAAACCATTGTGTGGTTCGGTGTTTCTATATAAATCCAATCTATAATTATAGAATTCCCAAAACTTATCTTCTTGTAACAATAGCATATTTGGATTTGCTATTTGTTCATATTTCAATTCATCTTTCCAAAATCCATCATTACTTCTAAAATCTGGAAGTCCAGAATCAACACCAATTCCAGCACCTGCGGTTATGATAATTACATCACTATTTTTAATTATTTCTTTTGCGTTCATTATAATAAATATTCATTTATTAATCAAAAGTTTTGTTTATTAATAGTTTTTGTGTTATATTTGTGAAAAATATATATTATGAAGATATTAATAAAGAATGAATATTCAAGAGTGCTTGGTAATTTATCTATGTATGAAAATGTTATTTTAACTGAAATAATTGATGCTAATATTGGTTCAAAAATAGATTATATGCCAGATAATTATATTAAATCTGATAATATACCTGGTCCATCATTTATTGAACATAATTTGACTGGTATTGATTTTAATATAAAGTTATCAAATGATAAGATATTAAATGTTAAATATCATAATAATAACAATTATTTTGAGCGATGTCCAAAATTCATATTCAATTATGATGGTATGGATATAATGAATTGTTATGGTAGATTACATTATCATCCATTCGATAAAGAATATCAAATCGAATTAGATATTTATGATGCTTATTTCCGTAAAAATTCGAGATTCACTGAAGAAAAATTAAAAAAGACATTCTTTTTCTTTCTTGATGAAATTACAAAATATGTAGATATTGTTGTTGAAAATATGAACCAACAAGAATTATTAAAAGATAAAAAATTTGATGA